>MDTC01276629.1_pt1 | contig 63662 bp, 49 predicted proteins | sample 811181 | NCBI WGS metagenome assembly MDTC01 (sample SAMN05326644, study PRJNA326480) | marine metagenome | isolation source: seawater | place: Pacific Ocean: North | collected 2011 | reverse complement strand
GTCCAGTATACGGGGGAATGTGATCGGCCCAAGACCGCTGCCTTTTGGTCTGGAGTCGGACACGATCGTGCAATTGCAGTTTGTCACGAGGGTCGATATTGGGCCTGTCTTCGTACGAATCGACATCAACAATCTACTCAACCAACAGTGGAAGGATGGACAATTTGTCTACAGTTCGGCATTTGATCCATCCAACCGCACACAACAATTGCCCTTACTTCATTACACGGCAGGGCAACCGATGCGTTTACTCGTCAGTGTCGGACTGCGAGTATTCTAGGAAGGTTCAGATGTACACGACAACGCTCTCCTCATACAGATGGTATGTGTTCCTCGCGCTCTTACTGATAAGTGGGCTCCCCATATTGAACGGATGTGGTGATGGTCAGAAGGTGACGATGACGCACCTGCCGTTGATCTACAAGCCAACACAGACCCACTTTACGTTGGCAAATGGTTGGACGATCAGCCTGGACAAAGCGCTCATCTCGATAGAGGCCGTGCGGTTCCACGAATTGAAAGAGAAGAGTGTCTCTTCTGTATGGCAGTGGCTACGTCCCCTGTCTCCGATCAAGCTGGCATGGGCACATCCAGGCCACTACAACTCCGGATTGATCAAGGCAGAGTGTATCACAGCTCAAAAAGTCGATCTGATCGCCAAACAAGCGACCAAGCTAGGGATCGTACAAGGTTACACAGGAGCCTATGACAGCGTGACGTTGACCTTTGGTTTGCTCGGTGCGTTTGTATTGGAGGGTGAGGCCACAAAAGGAACACAGCGTGTCCCCTTTAAGATCGATATCAACCTGGAAGAGAAAGAACTCGGAGGTATCCATTTTACTTATACGCTGACGGACCAAAATAAACACCTGGAGTTGCAGATGGATCTCCCCAGATGGTTCGCGCTGATCGACTTCAAGACGTTCCGAAAGATCCCTGACAACACGTATACAATCCCCGATGAAGACGCGCTTATCGTCCTGCAACAGGCGACACTCTCCGCTGTCATGTACACCATCACCCCCACCCAATAGCCAAACCGACCGACCCACTCACACGCACAACGCAACTGCACAAAAAATATCCCCCCCTATTGGACTCACCAAAACAGCACGTGACTCTCTGTAAACGTCCAGCACACTAATCTTCTCTGTACTTTGACCTCTCACTGTGGACATGGTATCTATGTTGCAATGCAAGATCAAAGGAGCAACAAACATATGCATGAACCCATACCGCTTGAGAAAGTGCTCTCGCACTTACAAAGCAACAGCCCGCCTCATCGATACCAGGCTGTCCAAATGCTCGTACAAGCGAAGTATACAGACGCCAACCAAGAGCTCTTTGAAGCATACCTCACACCCTTCCAGGACAAACAGATCAAAGACGCGATGGCATCAGCCCTACAACAACTCGACGGCCTGCCTGTTGTCCTCAAAGAGCTCGGCGCTGAAGAAGAGGACAGGCAGCTCGCAGCTGCGAACCTTCTGATCTCCTTCAAAGACCCATCCACCATCGGAGCGCTTCGCAAGGCACAACATGATGCCCCATACAAGGTCAAAGTACGCATCCTCGAAGCGCTCCGATTGATAGGCGGCCCTGAGGCTTTTGATGCCATGATGGAGAGCTTTCATGTCAGCGGTGATGCTCTACAGAGAGAGTTTGAGCAGGTCTTTCTGTCCGAAGACATCGAAAAAGAGGTCGTCATTCCGAGGCTCCTCGAAGCCCTCTCACAGACAGAGGAGAGAACGGCTGTCAAACGCGCCGCAAAGATCTTGGGGCTCTATCAATATGAAGCTGCGCTTCCGGCGATCAAAGAGGCGATTGAGGCGCACAAAGAGCGCCTTCACTGGACACTCGAAGCGCTCTTACGCGCAACTGGCGAAATAGGCGGACCTGACGCGATCCCCATCCTCTGTGACGCCCTCATGCACAGAAGTCATAGAATCACCGAATTGGTCAGTGAATACCTCGGACAATCAGGGGCTACAGAGGCGATTCAACCACTCAAAGACGCCATCACACACAAAACCTCTGACGAGGACATCTTTTCGCTCTCCAAAGCGCTCATGCAGCTCGGTGAAGAAGAGTACGCCTGCCAACAACTTGAAAAGCTCATCGCCGCTCCCTATGAAGGTGAAGACAACCCAAAGTACGACATCATCAAATACCTCTTTGGCATCGCAACACCAAGAGCACTTCAAGCGGCTTGTAGCCTCTTCACTTTGCACGAAGAATGGACCTACAAAGAACATCCAGCCACCTTTTATAGAGGCGTTGTCATCGAATCCATTACAGAGCTAGAGCACGATAAAGCCGTTCAGATGATTCCTTTTTTACGAACGGTCCTCTTCTCTCACCACGAAGAAAGTCATGTGTTAGAGAAAGTCACACAGACGCTCGGACACATCCCCCATCAAGAGACGATACACATCCTGCAAGAAGCACTCGCAAATGAAGACATTCCATTGGGATGCACCGCAAGGGAGCATATGCTCCGCGCCTTAATCAACGCTGAAAAGTACAAAGCCATCGAACAAATATTTGTACAAGGCAGTGACGAGAGCAAAAAACACATCATCGAAGGACTTATCACAGCGCGTCCACAAGAAGGACTTTCCATCTTCTTAAAGGGACTCGAAGACGACAACTATTGGGTACGTTGGAGCGCTGTCAACGCACTAAAACGGGCACCTCACCCAGAAGCACTTCCTGTCCTGCTCTCGCGACTGTATCACGAAGATACAGAGCTCACAGAACAAGGGCATATCCTCGGCGCGCTCGCCCCGCTGCTTGGTCATGAGGTCCTCTCTCACTTTCGCAACATTGCAGGTGAACGAGCTGATCTCGGCTCCGTCTTTGTCTCTGTGTTGATATCACTCGATACCCCCGACATCATCCCCTTCTTGATGCGAATCCTCAAACACACAGATAACGAATGGAGCAAGCGAGATATCATCAAGAAGCTCTGCGCACTCGAACACCGCGAGGCGATCCCTGAGATGATGCAAGCTCTCGACACGCTAGATGAGGGTTCAGCACGCACATCATCCATCGATGCGCTCGCAGATGTAGGCGCCTATGAGCTCCTGCCCATCCTCGAACAAGCCTACCAGGAGGGCGACTATTACGATCGAATGTTTTTACTTGAGCATTTTGGGAAGCTCCCTTCGGAGCTCTCTTTGCGATATCTTCGGGAGGCGCTTGGTGGAGAGGAAGAACTTCAAGAAGCAGCCATCTCGCACTTTGAGACATTCGAATCATCACAGCTCCAGCCGCTCGTCCCCTTGCTGCTCCAGATCGTCAAAGAGAGAAGAGGGATGCTCAGAAGACACGCCGTGAAACTGCTTGGAAAGCTCGAAGCGCGAGAGTGTATCCCAACACTTTTGGAGCTTGCAGATCATCCAGAGAGCCACTACATCAGAGACCTGTGTTTCAATGTTCTCGGTCAGCTAGGTGCCACGGAGGCGCTCCCCATCGCCAGACGTGTCGCCCTTGCTCAAAAGACCAACGCCGAAACACGAGCTTGGGCGATGACTGTGGTGTCGAGACTCTCCCCTCTCAGCGCAACCGCCGGAATGTTATTCTCGGTGCGTACAGCTCTGCACAATCTTTCGACGGGCCATATGCTCTCACCATATGTCGCCTTTCTCCACGTCGCTGTCGATATAGCAAAAGCCTGGCATGAACGACTACTCGCCAATGAGAAGACCTCTTCGACAACGATATCTTTGGCGGGCAATACAGAGATGGACGCTGAAGAACTCGCACAGTACGGTGAGGCTCTCATCGACGCCCTCACACACACCTCCTCCCAACTTGACATCTTCAAAGAAGACAACAGCAACAAAGACGATCTCGCGATGTGCCGAACACTCTGTGAGGAGGCATTATCTGCGTGGCGTTCACTCTGCGATGATGCACGACCTGAGCGCTGGCTGCAACTCCAGCAGGACCTTGAACTCGCCCTCTTTGATTGAGCAGATGTAGACCACCAGAAGCAAAAAACCCGACCTTTTATCGCAGCACGGGGCCACGCATTCTCAAATGTCGAGGCAATCGAGCCCACGCCTTCATCATTCGCTTGTCACCAGGTCGCATAGAGCGCGCTTTTCGTAAATAGCGCCACGCATCATAGGACCGTTTTTGTTCAAGGAAAAACACTCCCATGTTGTGATACGCCCGTACATAACGAGGATGCAATGCGAGTGACTTTTCCCCCCACTCGACAGCCTTCTTCATCTGCCCAAGTGAAAAATGAATCCCCGCGATCGCTAACGCACGCTCCGGTGATGGAACAAACACAAAGGAAGCTCGTAGATCAGACAGCGCCGCCTTTTGCCGCCCTAGCTCACGACGAACCAAACCGCGCGAGAACAACACAATCCCCTTCTCACTCACATGCTGAAGTGCCCTTGTATAGAATTGTTCGGCCCTCTCCATCCCATCTTTCGTACCACGGGCAGCGGCCTTCATCCCTCGCCCCAGCAACAGGTCACCGTACGCAGTCCGCACTGTAGACCACATCCCACTGGCGACAAAGATCATCAGGACCATCCAGACATACTCGGCCTTTGCACCCGCTCCATCTTTAACCTGTAGAGTATGAAGCTGCCCCCACACAAGCCAACAGCCAACGAAGAGCACACAAGGCATCGACATCGAAGGCGTTTCCGAGAGACTGTAACAGGCGACCCCGATGAGCGCGACACAGGAAGCCTTTTGGTACGACCGAGAGACACCACCACGGAGTATCCGCCTCGCAACGATACACACAAGCCATACAAACACGACCAACCCAAACAACCCAAGCTGCGAAAGAATATCGAGCAACTGGTTGTGTGGGTCCATCAACAACATCCATGACTTCGATGTCTTTTGTAGGATCTTCCCCTGTACATTCGCGATGGCATGTGGGTAGCCTCCTACACCAACGCCTCTCCAAAACGAATCCATCCACACCTCGGTGGACAAAAACCCTACCCAAAAGCGCCCCCTGAGGCTGTGAAGGATGCTCCCCCACTTGAGCACGATCCACATCACAAAGAGACCCGACGACACAAACAAAACACTCGACCATGCGAGGAGCTTTTGCAAAAAGAAGGCGCGAAGATGTGCCCGCGTCATAATCTCCAGAAGCAGTCCAACAGCGCACATCAACGCGAGCGATAGGATCGCGCTCTGGCAACGACTCAACCAAATCCCCGCACAACACAACCCACCAGCGATCCCACTCAGCCATCGAAACCAACGCGCTTGCCCTTCTGCCAAACACCACCACAACGCAGGCAAACACAACAACAAGGCCCCAGCGAGACGATTCGGATTCCCGATCGTACCGATCAATGTATACGTCCCAGTCTGGAACAAACCGATGTATTGCGCCACCCCCCACAATGCAGAGAGTCCCCCCGCACATAAGACGATGAACGCCATATATAGGGCGTATTGTTCACGCTCCTCAAGACGACGCTGCGCAAACCAATCGAGCGCAAAGAGCGCCCACACAGCACAGGCCACCGAACGCATCGCAAGTGAAAAGCCCCGTCCAGGGTCATGACTCCACAGCAAAGACAAACACATATACCCAAAGAAGAGTCCCCACACAGACCAGAGCCACACACCACCAGCAAAACGCGGTCGCCACAACAGACAGGAGACAAACAAGAGACTCCAAACGGCAGCATCTTTGAAGACCGTAAAGTTGGTGAAGAGTGTCTGGGAGTAGACGAGGATGGCGCAGACAGGCGCTGCGAGTATGCAGAGATAGAGGAGGTGTGTACGAGATAGTGAGGTCATATCAGTCCAGGGTGACGTCATTCACGTAAAAGAAGGAGAACTCAGGAATACGTTTGCTCGGATCTTTGATCAGCTTGCGAAGCAAACTCTTGGCGTGTTCATTCTGCTCTTTGTCGTAAAGTCCTCGCAATGTCTTGCGCAGAGACGCATCCACGCTGTGTTTGAGATAGGCATACGCTCTCATACGAACGGCATACTGAGGACGTCGAAGCGCACTGAGCAGCGTCTTGAGCGCGCGCTTGTCGCCCGCTCGTAAGAGCGCTGTGGAGAGTGCCAACTGCAAGAAGGGATCTTTACGCAAACGTTGCGATCGAAACGCCTGCTTCAGTCGCTTAACAGAGAGCGCGGAGAGTCGACGCACGAGGTAGGGGCGATGACGATCAGAAGCATTCACCAAACGCGCCACAAGGCTACGTAGTGCGCCGTTATCTCCGAGCATCGCGAGCGCAAGCAGCGCCTCTGTGCGGATGTGATAGCTGCGGTGATACAAGAAACCTTGCAACCACAGCGCGAGCGTACGATCGTGTGTCCCGCCGAGCTGACGCATGACCGCTTCCAGTTGCCTGTTGCGTCGATTGTATCCCCACAGACGAGAAGGCGTCCCTGGCCGGTACTTTTTGTAAACATGACGTGAGCGCTTATTCGGACGATACCACTTGCGAATGAGGAGAGAGAGGAGCTCTTTTTTGTGCTGTTTGACCTTCTCTTTGCCGACAAAGCGGAGCAATTGGGGCAAACGGTAGGTACGCTGTTGTTTGATCTGTCGGGCCGTATCGAGTTCGATCAACTTGCGAAGATAAGGACTCTTCATACTCTGTCCGAGACGCCACGCGCGCTTTGAGGTCGTGTAGCGGAGTTGATGATACAAGAAGGGTGCAGCACGTTGATCACCAAGTGACGCGAGCAAGAAACCGGATTTTTTGCGGACTGTACGGGAGCGTGATTGATGCAGTTCTTTCCACAACAAGTCTCTGTATGCCTGTCCATTTGTAATGAAGAGCAAGGCGAGTCTCGCGAGCTGTTTGCGCAAACCACTGTCTTGTGAAAATGTCTTCTTCAGGGCAGGTAGAGAGCGCTTGTCACCGAGTTTGGCGAGAGCAATGATCGCCTGATTGCGCACGATCATGTTGGGATCCTGCAGCGCCTGTTCGAGGATGGAGCGTGCGGCGTTCACGCGCATTTCTCCGACCGCGAAGGCCGCGTTCAAGCGGATAAAGGCCTGACGATGGCGCAAGAAGCCAGTCAGACGCTTCATCAATTGTGGATCGCCGAGGCGTTGTAGTGAGAAGGTGATGTTGTTGAGAAAGCGCCCTGTGCGGACAAATTGAAGTGACTTCACGAGCGCAGGCAACGCCGACGCATCGCCAATTTCGCCGAGAACGTATGCCGCAATGTTACGAACGCTTTTGGCTTTGTGGGCGAGCAGCTTTGTGATCGTCGAGACAGCTCCTTTGTCCTTGAGGACGCCGGAAGCAATGACTGCACGGCGCACAACGTAGGCGGCCTTGTCCTTGAGTGCACGTCTCATAAACGTCGTCATCGTCTTGCGAGGGACGACCTGACGCAACTCCCACAGCGCCTGTACCGCTGCATAGCGAACATCGGAGGATTTGGGATACGCATCGTACTGTTGAATGATCGCCTTGATGCCTCTTACATCCCCGAGCTTTCCGAGCGCCTGTAACGCCAACACTTTGTTTCTTTGTGTTTCTTGAGGGTCTTGAAAGCGCTTCAAAATAAAGGGGACGCTCTTTTTGTTACCTAGCTCTGAGAGCGCCTGCAGGACTTGTGCGCGGACTGAGGCGTTCCAATCACTGAGAGCGCGGTGTAATGTGGGACGTGCAGACGCATCTCGAAGTTGCGTCAACACTTGGGCACACTTCCAGCGGACGTATCCTTTTGTGTTGCCGAGCAGACCTCGTCGCAGCGCAGGTGTGGCCTTCTGGCCGAGTAACGTCAGATCCCATGTCGCGGGAAACAAGCGTCGATGGATGTTGATCAAAACGTCGCTGCGATGGGGGATCGCAGAGAGCACATCATTTCGGCTACGTAGGGGGCCCTTGTAAGGTTTCGAGGCTGTCACCTGATACCAGCTCGACACGATCAGGGTGAGCAGAACAATGCCTGCGATACTACATCGCTTCCACATACTCATGTGTTTCTCCTTTGTCTTCGGTCAACGTGATGGATGATAAATATGCCTGAGAGGATACACAGAAAGGAGACAAGGCCGTTCAAAATTTTGAACGCTTTGTGGAGGTCTTCGATTATCCTTGAGAAAAATTTCCCTCTCCTGTGTCTTTTGGTATGGTGTTGATGTTGTTATCGGAAGCGGGTTTGTCTGGAGTGATCTCGATGAACTTTCAAATTGTGATGAACGACTTTCAAGCTGGTGGCGTTACCTTGATGAAAGACATCTTCCTCAAGCGATTGGGGCAGAAAATCAAACGGATGCGTGAAGAAGCTGACGTAAGTATGAGCTTTGTGTCGCACTATATCCTCGATGAGTATGGGGAAAAAGTGTCTACTGGTATGATCAGTCAGATGGAGAGCGGAAAGCACGAGACGGGTTTGTTTCGTGCGGCCCTTGTGATCGCAGCGATCAGCGGCGTCGAGAAGGACGATTTTGCTGAATTTGAGCGCGACTTCCTCTCCCTTTTGCAATCGTTCGCGAGGTGAGCCATGTCTGAAAAACCATTTGCGCGCTTACGACAGCTCGATCAGCTCACGCTCGGCGATCTCGACCTCGAACAACTTCGTTCGATCGACGCGCTCCTCGAAGATCGCTTCGAAGATATGGTCGATAGAGGTCTCGATCGACATCCACTTGTGCGCTTCGCCAAGCAACACGCGGATACGATCCCGACAAACACCTTCACTCCCCCAACGGACAGAGAGGAGTGGCTCGATCAGATCGACATCGGAGACGACTTCGAAGAGTACGACACATCGAGCAAACGATACTCATCGTACATCTCCTACATCCAGGATGAATCAGTCCGTGCGTGGTTGCTTCCAGGTCTCGCAGGGTTTTTGTTGCTGCTCTTTGTCCTGTGGGTACTACTGAAATTGACGGACAATCCGAAAGATACACATCCAGGTCAGATCGGTGTCCCCAAACAACGCCGCTCCTCATACCAACAACGTCAAGAGCAGGTGCCACAGCCGACAAAACGCACCCCCAAAAAGCGGCGCATCACCCCCAAAATTCGAAAAAAGAAGACACCGAACGTTCTCAAAAAGAACGACGTCTTCCCCAAGACACGTAAGGTCCCTCTTCCTCGTAAGAAGACCATCGATCCACTCAAGAAGTGGTCGCCCAAAGATCCCCCAAAGAAGATACCTCTCTTCAAAAAGCAACAACCGATCAAGAAGTTCATCCTCAACAAGAAGGCGACTTACCTCTACCTCAACAAGCGCCAACGTGCAGCGATCCAAAAGCTCGCCGCGCAGGCCAAAATCCACTTTCGCAAGCAGAGGGCATTCGCACAAAGTATCAAGCTGCTCTATTACAGGCGCAACACCGATCCAAAGGGATTAAAACGAGCGTTGTGGAGGCTGCCATTTAAACTCATCTCGAAGAAGACCCGTAAACGACTGCTCAACTCTCCCCTCAACGCAGTCTGGTTTGGCGAGCGAGTCCCCCAAGAAGCTGTCAAATGGGTTGTCTACACATTGATGCTTAAGGGTATTCCAGTCCGCGCCATCCGCCCCTTTCGGTATCCCCAAAAGCGGCCCCTCGACATCCTGATCGGTACAGACGTCGAATTCAACAATGTCCCCGCATGGACCTACCAACAGATCCGAAAGGTCCGCAAGTTTAAACGTAAGAACCCACGCTAATTGTCCCTTTGCGTTTGGAGACAAGGCTCCCTCCCCTGTAACGTGTAACAGTTTCCCACAAAATATGCTACAATCCACCGGCCTCAAGCTTGGTGAAATGATGTTTGTTTCCGTACATCTTTTCGCCGAATGCTTGTCGAGTTCTAGGACGTGTTTTCGCCGTATGGATATGTGAGGAGAGCAACTTGAATCATCGTTTTTGGTTACGTTTATTGGTTGTCATATCGTGTAGTTGGATGCTGTGGGTGTGGGGTTGCCAGCCCCCCTCTCACGATACACAGGTACCCATCGGTCAACAGACACAATCGATCATCGGCGGTACCCCCGACCTTCGCCACCCAGAGGTCGGCGCGCTGGCCCACAACCAGCGAACGTTCTGTACGGGGACCTTGATCGCATCACGGGTTGTCCTCACAGCGGCACACTGTGTCGATGCAGCCCTTCGCTACGTCAAAGCGGGCCAACGACTGCAATTTCGCATCGACACACCCAACACGAAGGTCGCGAGTGGCTTTGATATCCACTACTTCGACTTTGACCCAAGCCTCTTCAAGAACCACCCCAAGTGGACAACAGACGTCAGTGACGGCGGTGATATAGGCTTCGGGATCCTCAAAACAAAGGTCAAGATCGCCACTCCCATGCCTGTCAATCTCACCTCCCTCAGCAGCCAACTCCAAGGCAAGAATATGTTGTTTCTTGGGTATGGACTCATCCAAAGCACCCCGACCTCGATCTCCCCCAACAAAAAATACGGCGCTGAGATCCCGATGAAGCAGCTACTCGCCGACCGCTTTGTACACGAAGCCCCGAACAAAAGTGTCTGCCACGGAGACTCTGGTGGTCCCGCGCTCGTTCTGGTTCTCGGAAAACTCCGCGTGATCGGCGTAAACTCATATGTCAACGCTCCACAAGTCCCCGGCTCCAACCCTCCTCGTTCAAGCTGTACAGGTACAGGGACTTCGATGAGAACGGATACATACACCTCCTTTATCCAATCGATCCTCAAGACCTACGGGGATGGAGATGCCTCCTGCACAAGCACCGCAGAATGTGGCCTCTGTGCACGGTGTTCAGGCAATAAGAAGTGTGAACCTGTCCCCTTCTCCAGCCAACCCCAAGTTTGCAAACCCTGCCAAAAAGACGAAGACTGTGGAAGCGACAGCGTTTGTTACCGCTTTGACACGGGGTATCGGTGCTTGCGCAAATGCAATACAAATGGCTGTTGCCCTTCAGGGACCTACTGCAACACAAAACAAACGACGAGCGGCGTACAGACATTGTGTCTCCCGTTTGAACAAGTCTGTCCGGCGATATCGTGTACGACAAACAAGGATTGCGGTCCCGGTGAGGTCTGCGACAACAGCCAATGTCGTCCCGCGATCGTCGCAGCCAATGCGCAGCTTTGCCAACCATGCAAAAAAGACGAAGACTGTGGTCCCAAAGGGCGCTGCTTTGGACTCGAAGGCAGCAAACGTTGTACACAAGCCTGTGGCGCCGGTGATTTTTGTCCGGCAGGCTATACATGCAAAGAACTCTATCCAGGTGTCCCCAGCCAATGCACCCCCGAAGAAGGCGGTTGTCAAACACCATGTACACTCAGCGCACACTGTCCTGATGGTGAGATCTGTATCGCAGGCGCATGCAGCCCACCTCAAGGGGGAGAGTATGGAGACGCCTGTCACCCCGCCCCCTGCAAAGACCCACTGACCTGCGCTGACACCATCTCCGGCAAACGATGTATCCACACATGTGGCATTCCAGAAGGAAACGCAGGGAGCGCTTGTACCAGCAACAACACCTGTGTCCGCCCCATGAATTGCTACTCACTCGGCTCGACAAGACTCTGCCTCCACCCCTGTAACACGACACAAGATTGCGCCGCGATTGGTGGCGGTTCATGTCAGAGTGGTGTCTGCCAATGCCGCAATAACAACGAGTGCGGTGCAGACTATATCTGCAACAACATCTCCAATCAAATCGGCGCGTGTGCCCCCAAGGCACAAAACAAGACTTGCGAAAGTGGATTCAGCTGTCGCTCTTTCCAGGCCGCCGGTCGTTGTGTGAAAGAGGCACCTGGCAACCGGTCACTTGGGCAAGAATGTGACGCCTTCAATACATGTCAGGAGGGACTACGTTGTGTCTCAACGGGCTCTGTGAGCCGCTGTTTTGAAGATTGTAGCAAGACACAAACATGCCAATCAGGTGGTGTCTGTAATCGATTCAGCAATATCGAGATCTGCGTATGCTATGGCAACGACGCCTGTCCAAAAGGCCGCACCTGCCAACTCTTATTTGGTCCCAATGGGATGTGTCTTCCCCCTGGCACAAAAAACGACTGCGCCTCCGACCAAGAGTGCCCCACACAAACAAAATGTGTCGCTGGAAAGTGTCTCTACCCCAACGAGATCGAAGAACCAGCGCCCGAACCGAAGGCCGAACCCACAACAGAGCCTGTCACGGAGCCAGAGGTCGAACCATCAGCACCTGACGAACCAGCACCTGTCGCTGACGCCAGCGCCGAAAAAGACCCCACACCAGAGCCCAAAAAAGAAGCTCTTCAAGCCAGTGGAGGCTGCAATTGCACCACACACTCTTCGCCCCCTTGGGACCCATTGCTCTTTGTCTGTCTGCTGCTTCCCCTCTTCCTCCGACGCAGACAGGAGGCACGCTCATGAAAACATCACACCTCTTACAACGATATACTCGTCTCTTTGTGCTCCTCTTTGGGCTCATTGGATGCTTAGGGCTGTCTTGGCTTGGGTGCTCACCTCCCCCCACAACCGAATGTAACAGCGACACTGATTGCCCCCAAGACAAAAAACGATGTGTCCAACAAAAATGTCTACAGTGCACTGCAAATGCCGACTGTTCAGACACACACGTGTGTGCCAATGGCGTATGCAAGGTCCCACTCACAGAGAAGACAACGGAGCCAACGACAGAACGCAAACAAGAGCCCACAGCAGAACCGCAAGAAGAACGTCCAATAGAGACGGTGAACACGCCTGAAGAGCCTCTTCAGGACGTCTCCGACGGTGGCATAGAAGAGTCCACTCCTGAAGAGGGCCCCAAAGAAGACCTGCTCGATCTTCCGACAAGACCGCTCCCTTCACTCTGTGCACATACGCAGAACAAAAAGTGCTGTCTCCCAAAAGTCCTCCATCGCAAGTGGATCGCGTTTAGCACCATTGGCAGCTCACTCGGGAGCCTCAAGATCGCGATCAGCCCAGACGGAAAGTGGCTGGCTTCGCGAAACAGTGACGGCAATCTGGCCAAGGTCTGGCGCATGAGCGATAAGCATCTTCAGTATGTCTTGCTTGGACATACAAGCCGCGTTCAGGAGTTGGCCTTTAGCCATGACAGTAAGTGGCTCGCGACAAGCTCAAGTGACCGCACAATCAAGCTTTGGGATCTCAGTGATGGTCGCTTGAAACAGACGCTCAAGGGACACACATCGACAGTCTACGGGATCGCCTTCAGTGCAGACGGAAAGTGGCTCGCGTCAGGTTCCGCAGATAGAACCGTTCGGCTATGGGATTTGAGCACCAACACGCTGGCCCACACGATGACAGGACACACCTCGACGGTTCGCCCAGTTGCCTTCTCACACGACAGCAAGATCATCGCGTCGGGTTCGTTTGACAAAACGCTCCGCACGTGGGGGATTGACGGGAAGGCCATCCACACGATCCAGGCTCCAAAAGATACGGTGTATGGGTTGGCGATCAGCCCAGATGACAAACATGTTGCCGTTGCGACAGGCAACAGTGACCGATACATTCGCATCTTTGAACTCGCGACAGGCAAGGCCACGACGAATTGGTCAGCCCACACCAGCACGATCAACGATATCAAATACAGTCCAGATGGAAAGTACATCGCATCCGTCAGTTCGGACCGGCGTCTGCGTGTGTGGGATGCACAGAGTGGCTCGTCTCGATTTAGCTTACGTCCGGGAAATTCGACGCAGTACAGTGTCGTTTTTACACCGGACAGCAAGAGCGTCATCAGCTCCTCCTACGATCAATTTGCGCGCGCATTCAACGTAAGTGATGCGAAGGCGCGCTGGGATATGCACATCCATTACGACCGCCGTTCAATGAGCGCCCTCAGCCATGACGGAAAATGGCTCGCGACGGCGTACCCACGCTCGGGGACACTTCGTCTTTGGGATGTAGGGAAGGTCTCCATCACACAAAACCTCACAGGACACCAATACGGCGTACGCGCCGTCGCATTTCACCCGACAACCCAGCTCCTCGCGTCAGGTTCAACCGACACAACGGCTCGGCTGTGGGACATCACGACAGGGAAGACGCTCTTTACTTTGAAGGGCCACACCATGCCCCTTACAGACATCGCGTTCAACCACGACGGCAGCCTCGTGGCGACAGCTTCGTGGGACGCGACGATCAAGCTCTGGAAGACCAGCGACGGCAGTCTCGTCAGGACGCTGACAGGACACACAGGTCCGATCAACGACATCGATTGGAGTGATGATGGGACATGGTTGGCATCTGCCTCATCGGACAAAAGTGCACGTATATGGAAGGTTTCAGACGGCACAAGTGTCGTGGAGATCAAAGGGCACGCGACATGGCTCTACGGCGTCAGTCTCTCAAAAGATAAGGCCCAAATCGCGACGTCTGGGTGGGATCAAAAGATTCGCCTCTGGAAGACAGACACAGGCGACGCCATCAGAACACTCTCTGGTCACACCTCCAATGTCCGCAGTGTGGACTTTCACCCAACAGGAAAGACACTGATCTCAGCCTCATACGACCGCAGGATCAGAGTCTGGGATGTCGACACTGGTCAACACCTTCAGACCCTCGATCCCAGAAACCAATACGTCGGTTTTGTACAATATCAACCTGATGGCCGTTCGTTTTTGTCCTCACAGTGGGATGCGAGCGCTGATATATGGGGAACCTCCGAACATACTCCCACACGGGAGATCTCCCAGGCCGATAGCCAAGGTGTCCATGCGATCGCGCTCAATCAGGATGCTACACAGCTCGCCTCAGGTGGGCGTGACGGTACACTCCACCTCTGGAATCCCAAGGACGGTCAATCGATTCGCTCATGGCAGGCACACAAGAAGGCGATCAACGACGTCTCCCTCAGCGTAGATGGTCAGTGGGTTGCGACAGCTTCTGACGACAACACCGCCTCCGTATGGCGGCTCGCAGATGGCGTCTTGATGAGGACGTGGAGCGACCACAAGGCGCGTGTCTCCTCACTCGCATTTACTCCAGACAACAAACACCTCGCGACAGGTTCATGGGATGGCTCCGTCAGACTCTACGATCTTCAATCAGGGCAGCTCACACGTACACTCCTCACACAAAACCAACGTGTGATCAGCGTCGCGATCAGCCCAGACGGGAAACAAATTGCGGCGGGACTCTTCAATGGAAAGATCATGCTCTGGGAAGTGGAGACAGGTGCACTGACGAGGACATTGGAGAACCATCAAGGCGCGATCGCAGATCTTCAATTTGGACAGAGTGGCAAACGCCTCTACTCAGCATCTTATGATAGCACCGTGAAGATCTGGCGACTCGACACGGGCCAAGTCCAACGAACGATCACCCACTCACAAGCCATCCAGACGCTCTTCGTCTCCAACGACGAGTCGATCATCGCGACGGGTAGCTGGGATCAAATCGTCAGGCTGTGGGATGCAGGAAATGGTCGCTTGCTTCGGCAAGGACAAACGCACACAGCGCTCGTTACATCGATCACATTAAGCGCCGACGGTGGGACGCTGATCAGCGCCTCAGAGGATCGCTCGATCAAGCTCTGGTCTCTCAACGCTGTATCGGCGCAAAAAAGTTTTAACTACAGCCAAATTGCCGCGACGAGTAGCGGCTTTAGTCCTGACGGTGCGTTGTTTCTCGCCTCCTCCCTGCTCAGACAAACACGTGTCTACAGAAGAAGCGACTGGCGCCTGCTCCGCACCATGTACAACCACGGCTCCGCGATCCTCTCACAAGCACTGCACCCCACGCTGCCCCAAGTCCTCACGACAAGCACGGACAAAAAAGCGGTCGTCGCGGACTACAAAACCTACAAAAAGCTCCAGACCCTCTCCGAACACAACATCCGTGTGACGACAAGCGCATACAGCCCCGATGGGAAGTGGCTCGCGACAGGCGCAGATGATACCTTCGTCAAGCTCTGGGAGGTTGGAAAAACCACATCAACAACAACGCTCAAAGGACACACAGCCTCGATCACTGCCCTCTCCTTTCATCATCAAAGTGAATACATCGCTTCGGGTTCGGTGGACAAAGATGTCAAGCTCTGGAAACGCGATGGCACACTCCTCCATACACTTAAAATGAACGAGCAGATCATCGCGTTGCAATTCCACCCCAGCACAGACACGCTCGCGATCCTGACGGCTGACAAACAACTCCACCTATATAATGGGGTGCAAGGAACGAAACAGCAGTCCCTTATGTTGAAGAATGATGCAACATCTTTGCGCTACGCACCAGACGGTTCATGGCTCGCGATCACCTACCAGAGTGGACAGATCGCGATCAAAGAGACCGCAAGCTACACAACCATAACAAATCTCAAACAATCCACACATACGCCTCTTCACGTCAATTGGAGCGCAGACGCTCGTTACATGAGCGTCACCAATCAAGACGGTTGGATACACATCTACGCATGTGAATAACAAGCCTACAACAGCTCTCCCCCTCCCACTCCATCGAACAGATCTCTTTCAGCATCGTTCTTTGATGTACTCTACAGCAAACTAACGTCCGCCCCCATCGATCTTTAGAAGACATCCATCGTTCGATCGTTGCAACAAAAAGAAACATCAAGAAACAACCAAAACAACATCAACGCAACATTTTTTTGGACGCGTTCAATGTCACATTTTTGTGAATAAATATAAACACTTGATTTTTGAGGAAGATCAATGAAGTTAAGAGTGTGGCATGTAGTATGTAATAGGAGAGTGGCGTGACTGAAGACAAGAGACTTCAGACACATTCGAAAACAAAGAGCACAGACATCCATTCTCAATGGGCGCGAGCAGGAAAGGCCACGCATCATTTGAGCAAGAAGACCATAGGAGAAAGAACATGAGACTTCAATCCAAATTTGATCAAGCAAACAAACCCTTCACAATTGACGCTTTCTACGATCCAGATACATACACGCTCACTTTCGTCGTCTACGATCCCAAGACCAAAGACGCGGTCGTGATCGACCCCGTACTGGACTACGATCCCAAAGCATCGTCGACATCGACAGAGTCGGTGAAAGAGGTCGCAGCGTACGTCGAAGAACAAGGTCTCAAGCTCCACTACATTATGGAAACACACGCTCACGCAGACCACCTCTCAGGCTCCCAGTTCCTGGCCAAGAAATTCAACTCCAAAGTCGTCATCGGCGCGAACATCAAAGCGGTCCAGTCACTCTTCAAGGGTATCTTTGACTTGCCCGAAGACTTCAACACAGACGGCTCTCAGTTTGACGTCTTGATGAACGAAGGTGACATTCTCGAAGCGGGTACGCTGAAGATCGGCGCGATTGCGACACCAGGTCACACACCAGCAGACCTCACCTACGTGATTGACGACGCGATCTTCACAGGTGACGCACTCTTCATGCACGACTACGGAACAGGCCGCTGTGACTTCCCAGCAGGTAGCTCCGAAGACCTGTACGACTCCATCCAGAAACTCTACGCGCTGCCAGATGAGACAAGAGTCTTCGTCGGTCACGACTACCAACCCAACGGACGTGAGGTCTTGTACGAGACAACCATTGGTCTCTCCAAAACAGAGAACCCACAGCTCAACGCCAAGACCACCAAGGAAGAGTTCGTCCAAATGCGAGATAGCCGTGACGCGACACTCGCCGCGCCCCGACTCTTGTTCCAAAGTGTCCAGGTCAACATCGACGCTGGTCAGCTTCCCACACCACGTGACAACCAGATCCGCTACCTGCGTATCCCCGTCAACGTCTTCCGCGGCTCCGAGCAAGAAGGTATCGACGATCCTTCATCCGCAGATCTCAACGAAGCAGAAGTGCCCCGCGCCAACCAACTTTAATCCTCCTCCAATCGAGCGAATCCCCCCTTCTCTTCGTATCGAAACGAACATCTTCGTGAACATCCCCTCCCAAAAAATCGACTCTGTGTCCCAAAAAGTCCTTTGAAGAATAATGAATTTTTTGGTATCAGAGAAGTCAAATTGTCCGATCTGTTGCAGAAAACAACGATCAGATGAGACAAGATTCCACCATCGCCCCTTGTGATGGTGGTCGTTGCGTTCTCCCTTCATGACATGGTCCCAGCAAATCAATCCACGAATTGAGCGATGGGAGTGGAGAGAAAGATCGCCATTGAGCAAACCCACCTTTGGCTGCATACAAGCGAGAAAAAAACATGACACAATCAAACACATTCAGCGCCCTTGAATCAGAAGTACGCTCTTACTCAAGAGCCTTCCCATGTACACTACAAAAAGCCCAAGGGGCAGAAATTTGGGACATCGAAGGGCGCCGTTTCCTCGACTTCCTCGCTGGCGCAGGTAGCCTCAACTACGGACACAACAACCCACAGCTCAAGCAAGCCTTGCTCGACTACATCGAATCAGACGCGATCACACACAGCCTCGATCTCCAGACCACCGCCAAAGAGACATTTCTGCGTACGATGAACAAGCTGATCCTCGAACCACGCGGACTCGAGTACGTCATGATGTTCACAGGTCCAACAGGGACCAACGCCATCGAAGCCGCCTTTAAACTCGCGCGTAAAGCCACAGGGCGCACAACCATCGTCAGCTTCACCAACGGCTTTCACGGCGTCACCAACGGCGCACTCGCAGCAACGGGCAACCAACACCACAGACAAGGCGCAGGGATTCCCCTCTCCGGCACCTTTGTGATCCCGTATGATGGCTACATGGAAGGACTCGACTCCGTCGCCTATCTCGAAAAGCTGCTCTCCGACCCCTCTGGTGGACTCGATAAGCCCGCCGCGATTGTCGTAGAGACGGTACAGGGCGAAGGCGGTCTCAACGCCGCGAGCTTCGAGTGGCTGAAGAAGCTGCAAAAAGTCGCAAACGACAACGACATCGTTTTCATCGTCGATGACATCCAGGCAGGTTGCGGACGCACAGGCACCTTCTTCAGTTTCGAGCCAGCAGGTCTCAACCCTGATATGGTCGTCCTCTCCAAATCTCTTTCTGGTTACGGATTGCCCTTCGCGCTCGTGATGATCAAAAAAGACATCGACGTCTGGAAGCCAGGCGAACACAACGGCACCTTCCGCGGTAACAACCACGCCTTTGTCACCGCAACCGCCGCACTTGAACACTACTGGAAAGATGACACCTTTGCCCAAGACGTCCGCGCAAAAGGTGAGCACCTCGGTCAACGCCTGCAAGCGCTCCAAACACGCTTCCCCGAAGAGGTCGTCGAAGTCCGGGGACGTGGCATGATGCGAGGCATCCGATGTGCCGACCCCGACAAAGCCGCGAAGATCTCCGCGTTCTGCTTCCAACACGGTATGATTATCGAACGCTCCGGTCCCCACGACGAAGTCGTCAAGTGCCTGATGCCACTCGTCACACCGACGGACCAACTCGACGAAGGACTCGACATCCTCGAAAAAGCCTGCGTAGCTGTCTTCAACGGATAAACCCGACCTCTCCCATACGCTCTTTCACGTACAAACACCCTGTTTGTACGTGGCCTTCTCTACCAACCATCGACATGAGATCCAATTCAACGTTCGGAGCAAACGATACTCATGACTATCTCCACGCCTTCACGAGTGGCTTCCTCTCGTCCCAAGGATACCTACACTTTTCTCGACAACAACGTCCTCGTCTGTAGCAGTCACGACAACACCATCCGTTGGGCTCCAGGGGAGCGACTCGAACATCTCTACGAACAGCGCGCAGACACCCTCGCAGAGGACCACCTCGCGGTCGTCACAAACTCGGAAGAGTTGACCTTTCAGCAGCTCGATCAGCGAGGCAATCAGCTCGCCCGTTACTTGATCCAGCAGGGCGTTAAGCCCGGTGATCGCGTCGGGTTGATTCTCGACAAATCTGCCCAGGCCTACATCAGCATGCTCGGAGTGATGAAGGCACAGGCCGCCTACGTTCCGATGGACGCAAGCTTCCCCATCGATCGCATCGAGTACATCTCGCAAGACGCACAGGTCAAGCTGCTCCTGACTGTCGAGGCCTACAAAGAACGCCTTCAAGGTGCCAGCGCAAAAGTATTGTGCCTCGACAGCCTCCAAGCAGCGACAAGTACGCTCCCTGCACATCGGTTGTCCAAAGAGGAGCATGGACACACAGATGATGAACTCGCCTACATCATCTACACGTCAGGTTCGACAGGCCATCCGAAAGGCGTCGCGATCGATCATCCGAGCATCTGTAACTTCGTACGTGTGGCCGCAGAGGTCTATGGTATCCGTTCTGATGACAGGATCTACCAGGGGATGACGTTGGCGTTTGACTTCTCAGTCGAGGAGATCTGGGTGCCGTTGATGACCAGCGCGACTCTTGTCCCCGGACAATCAGATGCCAACCTTGTTGGCGCAGAGCTCGCAGAGTTTATCAAGTCGCGCCATATCACAGCGCTCTGTTGTGTCCCAACATTGCTCGCAACGATCGACGAAGACATCGAACACTTGCGCTTTATACTCGTCTCAGGGGAGGCGTGTCCACAGGACATCGTGCGTCGGTGGTATCGAAAGGATCGAATCCTTCTCAACGCATATGGCCCAACAGAGGCGACGGTCACAGCGACTCTCACAGAGCTGTACCCAAATAAGCCCGTCACCATTGGTGGTCCTTTGCCCACCTACTACGCGATGATCTTGCCTGAAGATGAAGCCAAAGCTCTCCCTAAAGGCGAAGTTGGCGAGCTATGTGTCGCAGGGATCGCCCTCGCCCGCGAGTACGTCAACAGACCAGAGCAAACACAAAGAGCTTTTATACCGGACTTTTTGGAGCTTTCAGACAACCCCTCTCATCGCATCTATAGGACCGGCGACCTCGCCCGGATCAACGACGACAACGAGATCGAATACCTCGGTCGCATCGACACACAAGTCAAAATTCGGGGCTACCGCATTGAGCTGACTGAGATCGAGTCCGTCTTCATGCAGCTACCTGACATCGCACAAGCTGTCGTCGACACCTTCCATCCAGAAGAAGGTGTCACCGAGCTCGTCGGCTACTACACATTGAGAGAAGATGTCGAGCGAGCTCCCTCCGCTGAGCAGATCATCGACACGCTACGCCAACAGTTGCCAGGGTACATGGTCCCGAGCTACCTCGAAAAGCTCACTGCGATGCCGATGCTTCCGAGTCACAAAGTGGACAGAAAGAAGCTCCCCACACCGACGGGACCACGTGTGATGCTCAAACACACCGAGTACGTCGCGCCAGAAGGTGAACTGCAACTCGTCCTCGCAGGCGCGATCGCCGACATCATGAAGATGGATGTCAATCAGATCTCCGCGACAGATGACTTCTTCAAAGATCTTGGCGCGCACTCGCTGCTAATGGCTAAATTTGCGACAAAAGTACGTGAGCGCCAACCGGGACTTCAACTTGCGATGAGGGATATCTATCTCCACCCAAGTGTACAGTCTCTCGCAGCCCATCTCGAACAGGCTTCGACACCCCAACAGCAGGTGATCGAGCGAGATGCCTTCCATCAGGCAAGCACAGGCGAATATCTCCTCTGTGGTGCGCTGCAATTACTCACCTATGTCCTCTCTTACACAGCGCTCCTCGCGCTGGGGATCACCATTTTTGACTGGATCATCGGTGCGACGAGTGCCTTTGGGCTCTTCTCCCGTGTGTTCTTTTCGACGCTGGGTTTGTTGATCTTCTTTGCGATACTCCCTGTCGCGGTCAAGAAGCTACTGATCGGCACCTGGAAAGAAGAACGTATCCCAATCTGGAGTATGCAGTATTTTCGCTTTTGGTTTGTGCGTCTCTTTATCGAGACCAACCCCTTCGTGTTGTTCAAAGGGACCCCTGTTTTCAACTTCTACTTGCGGTTACTTGGGGCGGATATTGGTAGAGAGGTTGTCTACTTTGGCTCGTTTGTCCCGCTGTGTACGGACATGCTGACCATCGGGGACCACTGTGTCTTTCAGCGTGCGAGTATGCTCTCGGGATACAAGGCAGAAAATGGGTACATCTACACAGGCCCCATCACTGTAGGAAACAACGTCTACGTTGGAGAGAAGGCTCTCATCGACATTCACACAGAGCTTGGCGACGACGCACAGCTCGGCCACTCCTCGGCGTTACTTGCACACCGCGACATTCCAGCAGGCAAGACCTATCACGGCTCTCCAGCGATCGAGGCACAAACAAACTACCGCAAAGTCGAAGTCGGAAAGAACTCCACACTTCGCAAGACACTTTACTTACTCGCACAGTTTGTCTTGCTCTTCTCACTCGCGCTCTTGCCCTTCATGCTCATATACAATGTCCTGCCACAGTTTTTTGGCCCAAAGATCTCGCTCTTTACACTCTCAGCCTGGACAGGTAGCCTGCGCTCGCTCTTTGCCTGGGACACCCTCCTACTATCGGTCGTCGCGATGGCCGTGTTTATCGGTTTTGGGATACTCTTCATGATCGGTCTGCCAAGGTTACTCGCCTTGCTCCTCGTCCCTGGAAAGACATATCCACTGTACGGTCCACACCATCTCCTCTTTAGCTATACACAGTTGTTCTCAAACGTTGCTTTTTTCAAGACGTTGTTTGGGGATAGCTCGTTCAAGCCACATTTTTTGAAGTGGATGGGTTGGGGGCTTGGGAAGGTCTTAAAACAGACTGGGACGAACTTTGGTCTGGTTGAACGACAGGATATCCCAACGCTGTGCGAAGTTGGGACTGGGACGATGGTTTCGGATGGTCTCGATGTGGTGAATGCCTCCTTCTCGACCTCCTCTTTTGTCATCGCCCCGGCCTCCATCGGTGATGAAAGCTACGTCGGCACGAGCGTCCTGTACCCATATGATGCACGTGTGGGGAACAATTGTCTGCTCGCGACGAGAGTGATGGTCCCCACAGACGGCGAAGTCAAACACAACGTGGGATTGCTCGGTGCGCCAGCCTTTGAGATCCCACGCTCGACCTTCGTAGAAGGCAGTCTCAGCGTCGAAGAGCTCGAAGCGATGCGTCTCGAAAAGCTCCCCGAAAAGAACAAGTACAACCTGATCACGATCGGCAGCTTCTTGCTCAGTACATGGTTCCTCTTTGTCAGCATGCTGGTCTTTGCCTACGTTGGATTTCTCGGATATGCGGACTTTGGCGTCATCTCTTTTGTCGCCGTCACAGGCGCTGCGTTTGTTTACTACCTGTTCTTTGCATGGCTTCTGGACTGGATGAGTCGGGGATACAAGTCTCTTCATGCGATGTACCGCACGATCTACGACAAGGACTTTTGGCAGATCGAAAACTACTGGAAGCTCGGGGCCTCAGACTCTCCACCGATCTTTCGTGGCACACCTTTTCGACCGCTGTTGTGGCGTCTACTTGGTGTCAAAATGGGCGCACGTGTCTTCGATGATGGCGTCTCGATCTCCGAACGAACACTCCTTGAAGTCGGCGATGACACGATCCTCAACCGCGTCACGCTGATTCAATCCCACTCCCTCGAAGATGGCTTCTACAAATCGGAGCCGATCAAGATCGGTAAACGATGCACCATCGGTGCACATGCGCTCATCCACTACGGCACCGAGCTACAAGATGACACACTGCTGGAAGCTGATGCCTACCTGATGAAAGGTGAGACCACATCCCCTAATAGTATCTGGGTCGGGAATCCAGCCCATCAACAACAAGACGGAACCACCCCCAAACAAGCCTGACCTTCCCCTCCCCGTCGTCCTCTCAATCATCCCCTCACAGAAACGCTTTTGTCTCCTGTACGATCAAGTCGACAGATGCAGCGAGTCGATGGCCATCTTCGACTTCGTGTAGTGTACAACCGACTGTTTCTTTGTACTGACGACTCCCTTCGATCGGCACGACGTCATCTTGTGTCCCGTGGATCACAACGGTGGGCGCGACATACCGAAACACCACATCCGTCACAGGTGGTTCTTTACGCCCAAGCGCAGGTGCACAGAGAACCATCGCGGGGACCGTTTTTCCTCGCGCATCGAGCAGCTGTGCAGCGAGGACCGCCGTGATCCCGCCATAGCTTGAACCCACGAGCACAGGTAAAACATCCAGCTCATCGAGGAATGTGACGAGTTTCTCGACACGTTGGTTGAGATCCATCCCTTGAAAGTCCGGCGCGACGACATCGACTCCAGCCTCTTTGAGAGCCTGATACTTTCGACCGTGTGGGGCGCTCTCGAGACCATGACAAAAAACGACTTCAGGCATAGGTGCTCCTTTTGTCTCAGGGTGAAGAGGGGGTCATCATTTGTTGTAGCTTGCTTTTCAACGAGGGAGGCGTCTCAGGATGATCTGCGAGTTCCGTCAAGACAGGGTGAGCGTCACGAAGCTCTTTGGGAAAACGACGCATCATCGACGCACAGTGGAGGCGATTTTGTAGGAGACGCTTGCGAAGAGAGACCTTGATCACGCGCCCTTTGAGCCGGCGAATCAAATAGAAGGGAGGCCCTTTGAAGCGCAAAAAGACACAATCGAGCAGCGCAGGAAAGAGCACGTGTTTGAGTCGGTGTTTCGGTGCACGAGCTGCCTGAAACAAAACAAAGAGCGCGTACAAGTTGACCGTTGGACTGCGATCTTTGATCCCCACGCGCAGCGCCTTCAGGTGCGCTTCAGAGGACAATGGCATCGCGAGCAAACCGCGCAGGGCTTTCGCCCGCACAGAGCTATCGGGATCCCGGCGCAAAGACTCCCAAAACAACGGCGCGGCGAGCTCCCAGTGTTGGTCGTAACGAATCAAGGCTGTCAACAAAGCGTAGCGCACAAATGGTTTTTTCAGCGCAACAGCGTGTTGAAGGACGCGCTTTGACCAGTTGAGAATAGGCTCCCAACGATCGCGCCCAGAGAGTCCATCGCGTTTCGCGTGCTGCGAGATGTCTCGAAGAGTCGTCTTCACAGCACGACGCCACGGTGTCTTGGAGAATTTTCCTTTTCCATCATCAAGGGGGTATGTGAATGGCTGCGCATCCTTGGAAAAGTCATTGCGCAACGTGCTCAGTGACGTGCATCCAGTCATACACACGCAGATCAACAGTAACAACAGGCCAGTGCAGGGATTAGCGGGCAAGAGGACGAAGTCGTTTGAGGAGTGTTTTGGTGAGCGTTGGTGCATATTGTGTACTCATCTTCTCGATTCGTTGAAGAGCAGCTTTCCGACGACTTCGAGGAAGCGAAGAGAGAATCGCAGACGCGAGTGTGTACGCCTTTGCTCGCTGCTTTCGTCGGAGCGCGAGACGTAACTGACGATACTTCGAGCGCCTTGTGGAGAAAGCATCGTTGAAGTTCGCTCCGCCTCCCCCACGTGATGCTTTCTTGGGATGTTTTTGTACGGAAGTGTCAAGACCAAGACTTCGTGTACTTCCACCTGACGGTGGTGGAGCAACAGGAGGGATAAAACGGCGTCGAGGTCGGCTTCGGCGTGCAGGAGCGACACGAAATAGAGGCGCTGGAGCGGTACGACGAATACGAACTGCACGTTCTTGTTGGAACTTCTTCGACCGTCCTCGTGCGTACCGACGATACTTTGCGCGCCGACGAGGCCGCTTGCGGTAGCGTTGAGGAGAACGTTTTTGTGGAGCCTTTCGGGGGAGCGCAACAGACGCGCTCGGTTTGTTCACAGGTTGTCGCTCAGGTGAAGAGCTCCCTTGGCGCTTGGCTTCTTTCGCCTTGGAGAGCGGCGCGGCGGTCTTTTTGACGACCTCATCATCATCTAAGGCCTTATGGTTTGCGAGTTTTTGCCTGGGCGCATTGAGCGTTTGTTGCTGTACGGTAAAGAGCGTAAAACCACCGACAACGAGGAGCAACATCGCGAAGCCGATCGCAGGCTGAAAAGAGGAGAGCATATTGAGCTGCTTCCACAGGGAAGCGAGGAGGGATTCTTCTTGGACAGTGGATGCACGAGCGGCTTTGAGGATCGCGTCGTCGATTGCAGCAGAAGGCTCGAAAGTCTCCATTTGCTCTCTCGCGAAGACCATCAACTGCCGTTCGAACGCGACAGCTTGTGCTTCCTCTTCTTCCAGACGAGACTGTACATCTTCTGCAGACGTGTCATCTAGGGCGTCCTCCATATAATCGAGGAGCAGGGCTTCAAACTCATCCTGATTCATCGCGCTACGATCCTTCAATCTTTCAGGTCCTCAAGAGAGAAACCTGCTGATTGCAGATGTCGTCTCAAATATTCGAGCGCATACCGCATACGACTTTTCACTGTATTTTCGAGTGTACCGACAATATTCGCGATTTCTTTATAGGGTAGCTGTGAAGCCTCCCGAAGCAAAAAGACTTCACGTTGATCATCAGGCAGGCCGGCGATCCCTTTCTCAAGGGCGACACGTATCTCGGAGGAGAAGACACGTCGCTCTCCATCACCTTCTGTCACGATCCCTTCGAGGACTTGTTCGAGACGCAATCCGTCCTCCCCGTCTCCTGCGACAGATTGCTGAAGGGAGATGGTGTGTCGGTGTTTTTTGCGTCGGTAGGTGTCGATGCAGAGGTTACGTGCGATGGTGTAGAGCCATGTCGTAAATTTGGCTTGTTTGGTGTATTTTTTGGAGCTTTGTACCATACGCATGAAGACCTCTTGCAGGAGTTCTTCGGCGCGCTCGGTGTTTTTCACGTAGCGTAAGATGAAGTTAAAGACGGGTTTACGGTGTCTTCGATATAGCGCTTCAAAGGCACGGTAATCGCCAGAGATGTAGCGCATCATCAACTCTTCATCGGTGGGCGAGGTGGCCTTCTTGGACACCGACGCTGCGACCCCCACACCCATGATGATCCATATCATAGAGAGAAATAACATATCTTCTCACGCAACCTTCGTGGCTCATGTCAGGGTACAATCCTGACGATCTATAGTCTGCACTTCACCATCTCGGATACCTTGCATGAGCACGTTGTGTCAAGTGGAGATTCACGATCTGGGCGATGGCTCCCCTCATCTACCCGCCTCTACAAAGTCGTCGCCTCCGCCTCAAAAAAAGCAGCAGATTCACTTGGGGATGCACACCTTGGGGGTCTCGTTGCCAACAGCCAACTCCTGACAGCGACCATCAGATGGACAATCAGTGTCTGCATTACAGCCTTTTCCGCACACACCACCTGTTGAGAGCGCAAGGCACACCTGGCTGATCGCACACGCATTGGCAGAGCAACTGCCTACGGACTTCAGACAGTACCCAACCTCCGCGTCTTGTGCAAAAGTCACACAGCGATTGCCGCTCACACAACGCATCGACACATTGAACGCAGTGTCCGTCGCGCGGACACCACAGAGTCCACCTTCTTTGGCGGTCCCGTTGGGGATGCAGATCGCCGAGCCACCTTGCAACGCGGTGCAGGTCCCTTTGCCATCGTCACAAGCAGCGTCAGCTTGTGTACAGGTGTTGAGACAGAATCCAAAAGACAACCCGCTCTGTACCGCGATACAATCTGCACCTGTTGGACAGGTGATGGTGTTGTCACAGCGACCGTATATTTTCGCGATTTGGGGCGTCGCACACTTACTATCGGCACAACGAAGGGGCGATTTACACAGTCGAGCAGGATCAAGTGCATCTGCGCTTGAATCGATCCCACAGACCGCGCCTTCCGCAGCAGTTCCATCGGGATAACAGATCAACGTCCCATCTTGAAGTGCCGCACATGTCCCTTTCCCGCCCTCACAAGCGTCTCCTTCTTTGGCACATTTGGGCATGCAAAACCCTGTAGAAGCGCCAGTATCAAAGCTCAAACACACAGCGTCAGTTTTGCAGATGCGGTAATCATCGCACTTTTTGAAGGCTTCGACCACCTGCGGCGCTTTACACTTACTGTCTTCACAATACAGCCCAGCCTCACACACTTTCTGGGGATCAAACGTCTCATCATTCGCGGTGATACCACAAGCCGCGCCTTCTTTGGCTTTTCCTTTGGGAAGACAAAAGCTCCCCTGTGCAAGTGCGACACATACACCATCGCCGCCATCACAGTCTTTGCCCGAGCTCTCACATGTCGACACACAAAAACCTGTGGGGATGGATTGCGAGAGTTGAACACACTGAAAAGCAGAGGAGCACACACTCCCTGCACCACAAGCGCCTAGTTTACCGACCTCTTTAGGCTTCACACACTTGTCTTTTACGCAGTGAAGGCCTTCCTGGCAGAAGACAGCGCTTGAGATCGCCTCGGCAGTCTTGGGATCGAATTTGCAACTGTCCCCTTCTTTCCCAGTCCCTTTGGGCATACAGATCGCAGACGCGGTCGTTTGGGCCAGACATGTCCCTTTCCCATCGAGACATTCTTTCGCACCGGACTCACAATAAGGAAAACAGTAGCCATGTGATACGCTGTTGTCGATCACACCACACGTCGCCCCATCACCACAAAATCCGATCCCCTTGCCACACTTGCTGTACGCTTCGATGGTCTTGGGCTTGATACATCGATTAGAGACACACTCAACGCGTCCGTTACTACAGGGACTACAATCATCTTTTTTCGAGCAGAAGTTCGGACACAAGGGATCTTCGTTGATGACGCACTGGCCTTCATTGCAAACCTCTCCGATCTTTGTGCAGTCGAGATCTTTTTCACATTCGGGCTTTGTCTCCCCTCCACATCCCCAAAATCCTGCGTGCACACAGCACAACATCCCCAACACCATCAGCCAACGAACAGCGATTTTATGCATACTACAGCTCCTATCTGATCCAATCCACCACCCCATGCTTCAGGCAAGCGATCTGTCTGCTTAAGGCTGACAGGGCTGACGGCTCTTGAGTGACACACCATCAAATGTCGCAAAGCACGCATGAAAATACGTACGCCCATCACAACCACACACGGGTTCATGGGGGACATCACAGTATGAAGGTCGCTTTTGACACGTCCCACCCGATGTGGACAACGCACATGAACCTTCGGCTGCGATGCAGACAAAACCTTCGAGACACTTGAGACCTCCGGGTCCACCACATGGGCAGAGCTTCTCGGTACAGAGTGTCTTGCCATTTTCACAACGACAGGCATTGCAACCATCGGCAGCAATATAAGTGTCTCCGTGGAGATGAAATTTATCGTTATAAAGGCAAGGTTGCTGCCCTGGTCCAGTGCAAACCTTACGGGTACAAGTCACATGTCCCTCGCCCTCAAACGTCCCACAAGAGCAGTAGTTACAGCCATCCGTCGCGAGAAAAAAGGAGCGCTGTTCAAATGGCTCACCATTGTAATGACACTTCGGTGCAGGCGGCAATTCAATACGCCCACACCCTCCCGACTCCACCCCCATCAATAAAAAACTGACACACAAAAAAAACAGACACGTACGCATCGAAAACATCCTACATTGGTCTTTTTTGCAAGAACGACAAAAAAAGAGCGAGATGACTCTCAACTCATCACCACAAATGTGATATATCTTCTACTTGTACTTCGGGGAAGAAATCTGAGCTTGATGTGGTTTTTCCATCATAAAGCCGCCCATCAAAAATTGCAACGCTTACACCGAGCGCAAGGAGAAACAATATGCAGCTTCGAGTTGTCCTATTCGTCTTGTGGGGAACGTTGGGTGCATTGTTTATGTACCAGACACCTGCCCACGCAAGCGAAACGATATGCCGTACAGTCTGCCAACCCAAATACAAGTGCTATCGGCAAAGAAAATGCTACAGCAAGCCATACTGCTACCCCGTCCAACGCTGTCGATGGCGCACTGTATGTGACGACGAAGGCGAATACGATGGATGCTACAAAAAACGTTACTGTTGGACCAAACAAAAGTGCACCTACCGACGTGTCTGCAAATACTACAAACGCTGTGGCATGAGACGTGTCTGTCGCCGCGTCTGCAGGAGCATCGATCCCGAAGCTGACGATACACCGGGCACACCTCCTCCCACAACCCCTCCGCCTTCATACCGACGCCCTCCCACACCTCCACCTTCGTATCGACAACGCTACAAACGCCCTTCACACCGGAGAGGACAATGTGGAATGTCCCGCCGCGAACAACGCGTGTTGACCCTGATCAACAAAGAACGTAGACGTCGAGGTGCCCCCGCTCTAAGCTGTCACTACAAACTCGTCGCAGCGTCGAGAGCGTGGAGCCGCATCCAATGCGCGCAAGGTTCTCTCTCCCATAAGTATCTGAGTCGGCGCTTTCGTGCTGCTGGTGTCCCCTACACGAGCATCGGCGAAAACGTCGCTGCTGGACAAAAAACAGCCTACGCGGTTGTTCGCTCATGGATGAAAAGCCCTGGGCACAGAAGAAATATCCTCAACCCCTCTTATACACACGTAGGCATCGGCGCAACAAGTTGCAGCAAAGGGTTCTCCCCCTACTGGACACAGATGTTCTTGCGCATCCGCTCCTCCCAACGTCTCAAAACAACCCCCATCGGCTCCTACAAGAACGAAGGCGGCAAAGAAGTCTACTGAATCATCCCATGCACAACACACACACATCATCCTCGCTCTTCTCTCTTGTCGTCCTCTTTGTATGCACTGTGTCGCCGATGTCACTTGACGCGTCCCCCACATCGAGACCTTCGACCAAACCAACGACGCGACAAACACTCTCCAAGAAAGACACAGCACGTACACGCGCACTCATGAACAAACATGGGTGTCTGCTCTGTCACACAGAGAATGGACAGGAGAGTCTTGGACCTACATTTAAAGGGTTATACGGAAGCTACGTGACACTCAAGAGTGGAAAGAAACGCCTTCGTGACGAAGCCTATCTCAAGCAAAAGATCCTCGATCCGGCCTCCATCGAGCTAGCTGGAAACCGTGGCGTCATGCCCCCCTTCAAGACAACCTTTCAGCCCAAACAGCTCAACGATATCATCGCTTACTTGCGTATGTTCTCCACCCACACCATCCCTTCAACGCGCCCCAAACGATAAACAACCTCACTTGAAAGATGGTTCCGTAAACAAAATCTCCTCCGAATCCCTAGACATATCCTCTTCTTTTACGCTCAACTCGTTGAGCAACGCGTCCTTTCGGATTTGTTCTGTGTGTTCAAACTGAAAATCAGGAGAAGAGGAGTCAAAGGAGTCGGTGTGGATCATCACGCGAGGAAGGTCATCACCTGTCTGGTGACGTTGTTCATCGACCCCAAGCAGCCCAACGAGCACGCGACGCAGCCCTTCCCAGAGCGCGATGGCGTTATGGGGGCGTTTGTCTGGCTCTCGTTCGAGCATCCAACGCAGACTTGGCTGTAAAGATGGGTCCAGACGTTTATGCTCAAGTGTCGGTGTTCCCACACAGTGCTCTCTCAGGATCTCCATATGACTCTCCCCTTTATACGGGAACGCCCCTGTGAGCAACCGAAAGATCAAGATCCCCATCGCGTAGAGGTCGGAACGTGCGGTGATATTCTTGGTGTTCATGATCTGCTCAGGAGCCATGTAAAAAGGGGTCCCCACGACAGTCCCATCACTCGTCATACGCGCAGAATCAGGTGATAACGCGAGGCCAAAGTCCAGCAGCTTCACGAGTTTGTACGTGCCCATCTCCACCATAAAGATATTCTGGGGCTTGAGATCGCGATACACGATCCCATGTGTGTGAATGGTGTGTAAAGCGCTGCAAAGTTGCTGGCAGATCAAGAACACATCGAGCAAGGAGAGTGGGCCTTGTGCGAGCAACTCGTCGAGAGAGACACCTTGAAGGTACTCCATCACGTAATAAGGTCCATGAACAGGATGCTCTCCAACATCGAGGACATCGACGATATGTGGATGACGAAAACCGAGCAGGACCTCTCCCTCTCGTTTGATCCTCTGCTTCATGTCTTCCCAGGCGTTGGTCGTATCTTTGCGCAATAATTTGATCGCAACCTGTCGCTGTAAGCGAGTGTCATCCGCGAGAAAGACCTCCGCGAAGCCTCCTCGCCCAATCTCTCGTTTGAGAATGTACTTACCAAACGCCATTCCAGGCTTGATGATATCCATTTTTTGTGCCGTCCTCCGTAGGTTGGAGTGTAATTGCCAGACTCGGGCCTGCAATATAGCACAAACACCTGTCAATCCAATGACAGACGACAAAAAATGAAGGAAAACAACACACAACCCCGCTTACCGAGCCGAGGAACCGCCCACCAAAAGACATGATTCGTGCTCCAACGGCGTCTGGAAAAAGGGGTCCAAAGAGGGAAAAGAAGCAGGAAAGACACAAGGAGAGCAGAAACACGCATTGTAGGAAGACGAGAAAGAGCCACCCAAAAAAGAAGACGGTATCATCGGGGATTTAGACTCAGGGGTTTGTTTTGACCATTTTGTTGAGCAGGTCGGGGTGCTCTCGATCGATCTCTTTGATGATCTTTTTTGTCTTCTTCTCCTTACAAAAGGGATTGCTGCCGCTTACCTTTGTGACGCCTTGATAGGACTTGTATCGCGTCCCATAGCACAGGCTCGTGTCCATCTTTATCGAGAGCGTTTGTCGATGAACCAATTGACTCTGTTTAAAGTGATGCATCATCAACGCGCGATGTCTCTCTCGGCTGCCTTTTTCGAATCCATGCATCGCTTGCAATGCGAGGAGCTTGAGTCCTTTGAGTGTTTTGAGGCTCTGCTGCAAACAGAGCGAGGCGTCATTCCCCTTCTCAACACCTCTCTTTGTTGTACTGTAAGCGCGCTCGACTTCGTGCACTGCTGCGAGCACGTGACGAGCGAGCCGCTGCTCTGTTGCGTCGTGAAAGGTAAGCGCGTCGGAAAACTGTGACAAACGCACAGGCTCTACCATCGCGCACCCTGTCCCGCAAACCACAACAAACGCGAGAAACAAGCCGCTAAACACAGCTCTCACATAATGACTGCGCCAAGAGAGCTTGCTGATTTTATGAAGCATCTGATTCTGCATGTTTTTTCCTCTATCGTCGTGCACAAACACCTATCCCATCACCATATTCCCCAATGGTCCATATTGCGTCAGGATGTGTTGTTGATTGTGAGAACGACAGCTCAGGAGATGTGTGTCCAAAGTGTGAAGAACTGTTCATCCAACGGTCTTGATGATCGTCCTCTCTGTCCATTACTACCGAAACACAGTTGAGTTATCACACCGCGCCCACATATTTTCTGCACAACGCACACAACTCCCCCCAGAAAGCAATAGCGTTTTCAAAGACATACAAAGGCATACAAATAGCAAAATAGACAGACTCTTCTTTCGGAAGGGAGTGGGGATTTGTTCAGGGGAGTTGTTTTTGAATGCCGCTGAGGAGCTTCATCATCCCTGCAGGATTGGCACCGATGTGGTACTGCACGACCTTCCCACGAGAGAGTAAAACAAAGGTAGGTGTCGCTCTGATCCGCAGTCGTCTGGAGAATGCGCTCTTTGGATCAGCTGCGTTCAAGAAAGGCAACGCGCCAGGATGGGCCTGGATCCAGCGACGGATCGTCTTGGGTCTTTCGCCACTCACAGTGACGATCTTCAGATCTGCGAATGTCCGCTTGAGCCGACGTAAGAACGGCAATGCCATCTTACAGGGTCCGCACCACGTCGCCCAAAAGAACAACAACGTCGCTTTGTGAGGCGTTGTTTGCTTCGCGAACGTTTTGCCCTCTGTTGTCAGAAAACGAAGAGCAGAGAAACGTTGAATGCGATTTCCCATCACAGAGGGAAGCTTAAGGGCTGGTGGGACGCTCTGTTGACGAAGCATTACAGAGAGCTTGATTTTCCGTCGGGCGCGGATAACAGAGAGTTTGAGAGGCTTGGTGTGATCTTGCAACATCACACGCTCACGGATCTCGTAAGGTTCCTGAAGGGCACGTCCATTGACGGCGTAAATCACATCTCCGACACGGATCCCAGCCTTGGCTGCAGGTGTGCGAAGGTAGACATTCTGCACCATGACCGTCCCATAGGGGAGTCCACTTGAGGCATCTGGTTTCAGCGTCTCAAAAGAGATCCCAAACCAAGATGGAATCGGAGGGTTAGAAGGAACAATCCGCTTACGAGGCAAGGACGCGACAGCACCAGAGCGTACACGCACACGTGTCTGTTCACAGGCGAGCAAGCGTTTGAGCCCACCTTGATGACGCTTGAGCAGGTTGGACTTCGCGTGGTGTAGCAGCAGTCGGCCAGCGATACGCAAGAACATGTAACGCATTCTCAACAAGACGGCCCTCTGTACTTCGATCCAGAACACATGACGGTGCATGTTCTCCTTGGTCTTGTAGAGCTGTGTGAGTCGCTGAATGTGACCGCTCTTTTTGAGATAATTGCGAAACCCATCGCGCAGAAAAGCAGCAGAGCGCGAGAGCGATCCTTGGGAAGGCACACATAGAGGACGTCGTTCACATGAGCCAGAGGCTGGGGACATCGGGATACACGGCCTCACTTCGCCGGGTTGATGAAGTGAGGAGAGCGCTTTTGCGCGAAGAAACATGAGCCGCCTTCGGACTTGTGGACGCCGACGGTACCAACGCTTGAGCTGGTGGTCACGTGCTGCGACGAAGACATCGCTCCACATATTCTCGACACGCTCCCACCACTTCGAACGCTTGGAGAGCTGTCTGCCGAGAGAGCGAATGGCGAGAAGATCGACAGGTCGCGAGAGGCCAAAGCGATGTGCGAGAGCACTGAGCATCGCCAAATCGTCGCTCATCCCAGGATAAGGTCGATCTTCGTATGTCTTGATCAGCTTATCGACCCAAGGAAGAAAGCGCTCCCCAAGTCGCCGCGCCTGCCAGCGGAGCAGACTCGCGAGATACACATCGGAGCTGCGCAGCGGGACATCAGGTGTCAGATCTCGCAACATCACGAGACGATGGGCCTCATCCATCGTATTCACCTGCTTCATCGCCTTGATAAAACGGTATGCGTGTCCTACGGAGTTACTCAACTTTGTATCAGGGAAACAACCATACGCAGGACGAAACGGTGTCGTCGCATAAAACCCACAATGATCTCCAGTAGGCACACCTAAGACACCGGGTTTCTCGTAAATCGCCCAGGCAAAGCTACCAGAAAAACATTGTGACATCACGCTGACAACGCGTCTACGATGCAAAGGCGAGAGCATTTTATGGTATTCACGAACGCTCATCTCCTCTTGCCATAAAGAAATGTATTGATTGCGACCGCTCGTGTCCTTTCGATTGCGTGTGCCGTGATCGGTGACAAACAACAACAGAGGGCGCTTATCGGTCTTGGTTTGTTTGTGGAGATAGCGAGTAAATCGCTTCAATGACGAATACTTCGCAGCATATAAGGTCTTCTGCTTGAGGGTTGTGTTGACGAGTTTCACTTTGGGCGAAAAGAAACGCTGCTCGGGACGTCTGTAGAAGAGCATGTAGCCGATGTCTTTGCTCCCCGAAGAGATGCTCTGATCGGAGTCCGGTTTATCTCCATCAGACGCAAAGATCGAGATGGAAGATTCTTTGAGCCCAAGCGTCCGTAGTGTCTCGCGCATCATACGCAAGTACAAGACGTGGGAGTAGTAGTTGTTATGGGGCTCAGCACCGCCGTTGAGTAACAAGGCGTGTGAGAAAGGTGCGTTTACCTGCGTTGGTGTCTTGTGCGCGACAACAGGTCGAACAGCTGGCTTTTTCTTTGTAGGCGCAGCTTTTTGTGTCGTCTGACGAGCGGCAGGAGAGGTCACTCTCCGCGCGGTAGGAGGTGTTTGTTTCTTTGCCAGCCAAGGATCCTGACGGAGCTGCTGGTTGCGACATCCCGCGACCAACGAGAGACACATCACCCCGAACAAGAGTAGACGTTGGTGTGGTCGTTTATTTTTGTATCTATCCATATATGGCACCTCTGGCGTAAAGATTCACATACAAAAGTTTGTCTTTTCACCCTCTCTTGTCAATGGAACCTCACACATTTTCCAACACCCTATCCCCCCCACTTGTCCCTCTCAGCAAAAAAAGATAAACTACGAATCAATCTAGGATTTCCACCGAAACTCAATATCATAAGACAAGTTTCTTTGGTCTATGGCATTAGGAGGTCTCAATTGTCAGCCCGACCCAACCCAATACGTATATGCTTGGTCACCCTCATCGCCCTGCTCGGCCTTTTAGGTGGCTGTCAGTGCATGTATGTCATCGACATTCCACCTGAGACCAAAGAAGCGCCGCCAGACGCAGGTAAAGAACAGATACCACAAGAAGAACCTGACGTCCCAGACACCAAAGAGCCCGTCCCTGAGCCTCCTGTTGAGCTCGGGCCAGAGCCCCCCAAAGAGCCAGAGCCGCCATGTGAAAATGGACAAAGTGAGGCCTGCCAAAGCGAGCGCCCAGGGCTATGTGGTCCTGGTGTACGAACATGTACAGACAACCAATGGGGTCCGTGTGTCTCTCTACAACAACCCTCCCCAGAGCTTTGTGATGGACTCGACAATGACTGTGACGGGAAAGTCGACAACATAGAAGGAACCTCCCAGCAACTCTTTAAAGAGTGTTCCCCCTCCGCCACAAGAGGATGCACCACAGCCGCAGGAACGTACCGTTGCCAGGGACTTTGCCGTGCAGGAAAACAGCTCTGTACACAAGGACAATGGGGCAGCTGCCAACAGCCGATCCGTCCCACCGAAGAGATCTGCAACGATGGTTTGGATAATGATTGTGACGGAGAGATCGACGAGACCTGTGAATGTGCCCTTGGTGAAAACCAGCCTTGTTGGCCAGGCGATGCGCTTCAATGTCCGGACGGGAAACCCTGCAATGGGATCTGTAAGCGCGGAATCCAAGGCTGTACGTCTGAAAGAAAGTGGGGTGTATGTGTCGGCGCGACTCTCAGTCAACCAGAGGTCTGCAACGGAAAAGACGACGACTGCGATGGGTTGATCGACAATCAAAAGAGCTCTCCCAAACCACTCGAACAGGCTTGTTACTCCGGCCCCGCAAACACCCGTAATGTCGGTGAATGTAAGGACGGTGTACAACGCTGCATCAACGGGACATGGGACGCTTGTACAGGTGACACGCTCCCAACTGTCGAGAAATTCTGTGGAAACGCCTCCCCCAAAGACTTCAACTGTGATGGCATCCCTAACAACTTTAAAGAGCTAGGTAAACCATGTACAGATCCTACGAGGAAAGGGATCTGTAGACCCGGAACGTGGAAGTGTGTCAACGACGCCATCGCCTGTGCAGCCAACGAGACACCTCGCAAAGAAGAGTGCAACAACCTCGATGATGACTGTGACGGTACGATCGACGAAGCCCTGATCAGAGAGTGTCCTTACTCAGGTCCTCCAGGGACACAAAATGTAGGCATTTGTAAAGCCGCCAAACAGTCCTGTAGTCAGGGTGTTTGGGGACAATGCTCAGGTGAAGTCATCCCCCAACAAGAGACGTGTAACTACGTAGATGACAACTGCAACGGTACACTCGACGAATTTGTCCCCCTCCAACAAGTAGGCAAAGCCACGATCTACACGCAGAGTGGTTCACAATCACACATGTACCTGTCTGCGACCAACACGGGCTACGTCTTGGGCTGGAGCGACGGACAGAGCCAAAATGTCACGCTCGCGCTGACCAAAGCAGATGGGACACGACAAGCCCCCAATATCCCCGTCACAAAAGGAAATGAGTTTGGAAACATCCACGGCCTGACCTTTACAGGGACGGACATCGTCGTGACCTGGGATAGTGATAAAGACGAGATCGCTGGCGACGCACACATCCTCAAACTCGACGCCAACGGGAAGCGTTTGATCGGCCCCAATATCATGGCCAAAGGTGGTCGGATGGTGAACCCACAAGTCACAACAGGTCCGGGCTTTTTGGGCGTATTGTGGTCCGACTACATCAAAAATCAACTCCAGATCCAGACCCTCGATACAAATCTCAAACCCATCGGGACAACACCCCACTCCTTCCCTCTATCGACGAGAAACTCACCTTACCCAGGATTGAGCTTCAGTGGCGATCGCCTCGCGACGGTCTGGACAACCTCTCAAAACAAACTCAAAATCGCAGTCGTCGACAAAAACAACAAAAAACTCGGCGAGTCAGAAATTCCAAACGCAGGAACCAACCCAGCAAACGCAACCATCGCAGGGGATAAAACAGGATTCCTCGTCGTGTGGTCCGATCTCAGCAATGGCAAACTGCTCGGACAACGTATCGATCGAAACGCAAAACCTGTCGGTCAGCCACTCACCATCGCAGCACAAGGAGCGAGGACGCCGATCATGAAGGCCACCTCTTACGGAGGCTTGATCGCATGGATTCAGCGACAAAATGGTCAAAATGGTGTCTCTATCGCATGGGTGGATAACAAGGGGACGCTGCTCGCGAAGCCTTCGTGGTTTGCGGTCAGCAACATCGTCGACTACCTCGCGCTCGCTTGGCGAGATACAGCCCAAGGACGTGGCCGTGGCGCGATCGCCTGGATGGACCGCTTTAACGTGATTCGACTCGCCCCACTCGGTTGCCAACTCGTGGCTCCCTGATCCCCTTTAGAAACACACAACAATCATCCCACCCCCTCCGAGAATACAATCAGCATACATGCGTCCAGCCCTCTACAAATCAGAACACATCGTATATGATGTAGAGCATGACCATACGCCCCCTACGAAAGGATCGTTTGATGAATCTCTCAAACAACTTCAAAGCATCTCAACGCGTCAGCGTCGGTATCGTATGCCTGCTCCTGTGCATCTTTGCGTGCCCATCCAACGCCGCCGTTGTCCCTCCACTCCTATGTAAGCACCAAGTTGGTGATCAAAAGCTTCACCACAACATCATCCTCCCACACCACAGAGGCGGCGACTTCACAGGGATCGTGATCAGGACACCCACCCCCGATGGATATGCCAAACTAGATAACCAACGCCTCGCCCTCGCAGCCAACAGCCTCACCTCCGTCATCGTCCAGTACACACGAGGAAACAAACCCTCAGAGGGTGAGTACGACCTGCTCGGCTCACTCAAGGAGAACACGACTCCCTTCCTCGACTACCTCAAGCAACACGTCTGGTACAACGGACAGTTGTTCTCTTTGGGAGAGTTTTTACAGGGGACAGCCTCCTTTCTCACTGCGGAGACGGTCCCCTGTCTAGGCGGCCAAATGGTCTGGTTCGCCTCCCCTAAAATGTACCCTGTGATGTTTCAAAATGGCGTCTTTCGAAAACAACTCGCTCAGTTCGCGATGAACAGACAGGACCTCAAACCCCTTGAAGGTGTCAGTGACATATCACTCTCAAACAGCACCTTTTGGGCCAAACGCAGCGCCATGAACCCCGAGAAAGTCTCCGCACCCACAGTCTTTGTCGCAGGTTGGTTCTCCCCAATGGTCCAACAGATGCTCGACGCATATCAAGACTACACACAAAAGAGCGACGAGAAGACCCGCCCCTGGCACAAGATCATCATTGGACCCTGGCAATACGGCGCGACCAACGCAGAACGCATCAACACCACACAACAAGGCGAGCTGAATTTCCCTGACAACATGACCAAGATCTACTCGAAAAGTATCGAAGACTTCATGCTCGATTGGGTGGAGAGTCGCGTTCTCTATCGAAGCGATACCTTCGACAAACTCTTTTACCCTGTGACCTACTACCTGATGGGACCAGGGAGCCAAAACAAGGTCGGAAACCGTTGGTACCAAAGCAACACATGGCCTCCCCCCTCCACACCGACCAAGATGTTCCTGCACAAAGACGGAAACATCTCCAAAGATGCCCCAACAGAAGCTGACGCCTCCAAAACGTATGACTACGACCCAAAAGACCCAGCGCCTTCGATTGGTGGACGTCACGTCGTCCTCAAAACAGGACCACGTGATCAGGCAGAGCTGGAGAAGCGAAAAGATGTGCTCGTTTTTACGACCGCAGCGCTGACCGAGCCTTTGTATGTCGTCGGAAAGGTGCGCGCGACGCTGTGGGTCTCGTCAGACGCAAAGGACACGGACTTTTCGGTCAAACTCACAGATGTCTACCCAGACGGAAGCTCCATCGCGTTGCTCGACGGTATCATGAGACTTCGACACCACAAATCAACCGAAAAAGAGGACTTTGTCACACCAAACACACCTGTCGAGATCGAGCTCGACATGTCCTCCACTGCGATGGTCTTCGACAAAGGACACAAGCTGCGGATCATCATCTCCTCTTCGGATTCACCTGCGTTTTTACCCAACCCCAACACTGGCGCAGCCTTCTCTTTTACACCTGAAAACCCTGTTGTCGCGAAAAACACCGTTTACTTTGCCAAGGACAAACCCTCTTTTATCACTCTCCCAGTCGTCGCCAGCGATTTCTACACCTCTTACAAACGCGATGATAAGCTCCCGACACCTTCGTGGAAGCCTGGCGGAAAAACTGACCAGTGCCGACTCCCCAAAGAAGGCACTACCGGACCATGTCTCTACGAAGCAGATTACAGAGAGTTTGAAGCGGAGCCAAACCAAGACGCCGGCGCAGAGACCATCGAAGTCCCGGAGAAAACGCAACAAGAGACAGAACGAGACAAAGCTGCGTGTGCATGTGATGGAACGGATCCAGTCTCTTGGAGTGTGTTTGCGTTGCTTATTTTGTTGGGATTGCCGAGAAAAAGGAAGGAAGAGAAATAGGAGTGCGTGGTAACGTTCGAGAAGCGAAGGGGACAGTCGCAAAGTGGTGAGTTTCTTGTCTGTCCAGATCTTTCCCAATTGTGGGGCGTTTGGTCAATGGCCCAGGGAGCAAGGGAAGATTGAATAGCATTGTATTCAAAATGGAAGATGAGTGGCATTTCACATCTCGATCCGCTCCACGCTATGGCTTAGATTCTTTCTGATCCTGCATTTTCATGTTTGATATGGGTCGGAACCAAACTTGACCCAGATCAAGTTTGAGGACAACATTCCCTTACACTGTGTGATGTCCTGTTTGGTACTTGGTAGAGGAGTGGAAGTCCGATCCCCTGTTGTCTCTGCCTGCGAAACCCTGCTCAGCAAGGAATGAATACCCTTTCACAATCACTTGTCATGGTGAATGGGTTTTTTTGGGGTCTATCAAGTACCAAAGCAGAGAACCTCCCCTCTTCTTCTTTTATCTCACAGACATATATGTTACACTTCACATCATCTGACCCATATTGTTCTTTTGTATGTACATGGACCTTTCACATCGAGACCACTTTTGGGTATGCATGTGGAAAATCTGTGAAAATCGTTTCATAGCAGGATGAGAATATGACCAAGACCATTCGTGTAACGAGGCAGGGACTGACACAATGCCCTCAATGCCAACAACACATCAAACTCGCTGGCGATATCGAAGAGACAGTCTGTCCTTTTTGTCAGGCGGAGTTGGTGACAGGGACGCTCGAAGCGACGACGTCAAAGAGTTCTTTGGGCAAAAGAGGCCTCATGGCAGCTTCTGTGCTTGGCCTGTCAACCTTGATGGTTGCATGTGCTCCGGCTGTTGCACTGTACGGCATTCCAGCAGACGGCAACCAACAGGAAGCGACCCAAGACGCAGGTGCACAAGAAACAACTGTTGAGCAAGTGGCAGATGCAGGACCTGTCCCCAAGTACGGACTCCCCCCCGATCAATAAACCAATTTTCAGCTCTCCCTCCCTCAAAGTTTTCGAGAAGGCAACTCCACTCCTTCACGGGATTGGACGGACGCGGTCTTTATGGAGAAGCTCGCGACCAGATCACGAATCCCCGACAATGTCACGCCGATCGCCATCGCGCTCATGATCATACTCAACCAGCCATATGACACCAAGTGCCAACCTGTTGGCTGCTTTGTCCACAGGAGCATTTCGGGGATCAGATACGCAAGGAAGGCACCGTAGAGGATCGCCATCAACGTGTGCATCACACGCTCGCCAGGTGGAAGGGGTCGATGACGATCTTCTTCGACAAAATCCCACAGGGTCACGCAGATCTCAAAAAACAACAACACCGCAAGAAGCCACGCCAGAGCACCTCCCCATACAAACCATGCCAATGAACCAAATAAGATCGTGTAGGCAAAATCCCTGATCGCATGCAAGCGAAGTTCAAGACGTGCAGCACGGCGTGAAGGAAGCTGCTGCTTCCACTCATGATACCAGAGCGTATCGAGCGCCCCCAAACAACCTTGTAGAACCAACAGCAGTAGCGCGAGCTTCATATCGACCCCTTTCTGGCGCCTCCAGCCTCAACCGGAAGAGCGCAATAACAAGTACACGATCCATCCTAACACAATGGCGATCCCACAAGACAGACCTACGATCAGATATCGCTGTGTAGAAGACGCAGAGCCAGTGGATGGAACGTCAAATTCACCGGTCTCAGGGAGCGCTCGTCGACGCTTCTTCTCTTCATCAAGGAGTCGTTGTCGCTCTTGTTGGTAGATCTTCCAGGAGAGGTCATCGTCATCGGACTGTTGTCGAAAGAGTGCGCCTGCTTCGGGAGCAAGATCCACAGCAGCGGGCCCCTTGTAACCTTCGGGGACGGTGTCATCAAAAGCTGGTTCTTTTTCCTCTAAAATCGCATGGTGTGCGCGAAAAACGTCACTTGGAACAGCTGCAAGTGCGTCGAGGGAGACAGAGCTGTCCCAAGACTTTTCGACGAGAGGTGTCTGTGCGGCTTGAGGAGCTGTTTGCGCGGGCTGTGGCGCTCCCATAGACAATGTATGTGAAGCTTGTTGTACAGGTTGTGGTGTCCCCAAAGACAGCGTGTGTGTTGAAGAGATGACAGCTTCATCTTGTTCAGGTGTCGGTTTTTCAGATGTCATGGGTGTGTCAGGGCCTTTTCAACAGGAGCCATATCGATCGTCAGGGTCAATCGTAGGACTTCGGATTGTTTCAGAGAGTTGGAAAACGCACGAGGCTCCACTAGTTGGACCCTTTTGGCGCACAGGTATAAGGTCGGCTATCCTGATTACAGTATGGTTTTGCGGGATCTGTACAGTCTTGATCGTACTCACACTCATCGGACTCCGGTTCCTGACAAAACCGATTTCCTTCTTTGCCGATACACTCGGAGGGAGTGCCACAATCCTGGTCTTCAACACAATGTTTTGCGCAGAGGTTGAGTACAGGGTGGCAGCCGTGGTTGGCTTTGCCCTCACAGGTGCTCACATCACAGACACAGATTTTGTTGAAGGTATCACACACATTCCCTGGACTGCATCCAGGAAACGAAGGCGCAGTACAGTCGCCGGGAGGATTGATCACAGGGCCTTCACCACAGGCAAGCAAGGAACCTATCACTGATAAAAAAGACAACAAACAAAACAATCTGACATATCGGTACAAACGAAATCTCATATTACAGCCCAAACCTTTGCGCCAAAGGCAAACTTTTGATGAAAACAGGTATGGCAAGGTGCGTGGATGTCATTGATTTCTCTCTAGTGCAACAACAAAACAAACATACTTTCTTCTCATATGAGAATAAAAACAGAACACACTTTGTCAACCTTTCGACAAATGGAGAGTTCACGAAAGACGACTGAAGCGTTCACACTTTGTATGTGGGTTTATGTCGTAGAAAGTATCAAAAAGATCGAACGAGGGGCATCGAGACTGGCGAGAAAACCCCCTTTTGAAGGGGTTTACAAGAAGAGAACGTGACCGCTCAGTTGAACAGCGTTGGTGGCAGCTCTTCGGCGAGTGTTTTCCAGAGTTTGGAGAAAGCCACGAGCAGATCATAAGAGGTGAGGATACCAATCACATCATTGTTTTCATCGGTGACAGGGAGTGAATCAAATTGCCCCTGAAGCATCAATTTGAGCGCGTCTTGGATGGAGTCATGTGGTTGAATTGAGGCCACTTGGTGACTCATCACTTCATCGACAAACACCCACGAGCTGAGTTGATACATATCATCCCACCCTTCAGGGTCATCGGTGAGGTCGGGGCGACGAAGATCGCGATCAGAGACCACACCTCGTAATTTCCCCTCTTCATCCGTAACGAGCAAATGTCTTACCTCTTCAAAGCGCATCTTGAAATAGGCCACACGGACAGATGTCTTTGTGGTCACAGTGAAGAGATCTTTGGACATCCACGTTTCAACCAGCAGTTGGTCTTGTTGGGTTAGTGTTTGCATTTGCACTTCCTTCATCACGACAAAACGACAAACGGCGTGTTCACTTTCGGAGTGATTCACCTGTCACTTGCAGCGCCTTATCAAAGGCACGCAGCAGGTCAAATGATGACAAAATACCGATCACTTTGTCATGTTTATCCAGCACCGGTAATGCGTTGAATTTATGCTCAAGCACCATCGAGAGTGCTTTCTCAAGGGAGTCCCCAGGGCGTACAGTCTTGACTTCGCGGGTCATGATGTCACGAATCTCGTAATCTCCGTCCAGTCGGTAAAAGTCATCCCATCCATCAGGATCGTCTGTGAGGTCGGGTCTGCGCAAGTCGCGATCCGAGACCACTCCAACCAGTTCGTCGTTTTCAACGACGATCAGGTGACGATACCCCTCAATCCGCATCTTAAAAAATGCGGAGCGGACCAACAAATCAGGTCCAATCGTTTTGGGGTTTTGGGTCATCCAGTAACCGACAGTCCATTGATCTTTGCGTTCGTGCATCAGGGTCTCCTTGTATAGACAAGTAATGTTTGAGGCTTCTGTCGCCTCAACAGCGATTTTTTTGTGTCCTTATGAGGTCATCTCAGGCTTGATGATCATGAGTGAACAAGGCGCGTTGTGGATCACCCGCTCCGCTGTGTTTCCGAGCAAAACAGATTGAATCCCAGAGCGCCCGATCGATCCCATCACCAAAAGGTCTGCCTCGCATCCTCGGACAAATCGAACGATTTCATCAAACACATAACCTTCATTCAGATGAATTTCAACATCCACTCCATCCAAATCAAACGGCTGTAGAAATGTGTCCATCTGTTCTTGTACCATCTCTTTTGCTTCGTCGTTGAGCTTTTGGATATCTTCTTTGGTCCACAGCTCGATCATCGGCATCACAGACAGGAACTCATACACGTGGAGGATGTGTACTTTCGCGCCCTCTCTCTTTGCACAAGCGATCCCATCACGCAAAGCAGCTTCAGACGCTTCGGAGAAATCGACAGGGATCACAACCTGCTTGAGGCGATCTGTAGCGTCCGGTGCCAGCGCCAAAATAGGAAGCGCGAGCTGACGAATCAAGCGACGAGAGGTGCTCCCAACCATCGCTCGTTCGAGCGCTGTACGGTTGATCTTTCCGACCAAACACAGATCAGCATCGACCTCATCAGCGAGCTTCGCGAGCACTGTGTCAGGACGTCCCCAACGCACAAAACTCTTTCCAAGATGCTCTTTGTCAGGCAGCGCCTCAAGCATCCCTTCAAGTTTTTCCCACGCGCCAGCTTCCAGACGCTCCTTGACCTCCTGAAAACGCAACGGAAACGCATCCCATCGCTGAGACATCGTAAACTCAATGGCGTGTACAACATGCAGCTTTGCGCCAAAGCGCTTGGCCCACTCCAACGCGCGCTCCAAAATCTGCTGCGCGCTCTCTGAGAGCTCAATCCCAACGATAATGTTTTGACACTTCTTCATTTCCGCTCCTCCAAGAGACAGGTGAACGGCACAAACAACGGTCTGTACCCGACACACAAATTCACTCCATCACGTACATGTATTCATAAACGACGATGCAAAAGTAAGCTTGATATGTGACGCCAATCTGGTTGATCCAGATCAACCAGATTGGACCAAGAAAACAGTCAAATAGCAAAAAACTACAATAATATAAACAACTTCCCAACCTTCAAAAGAAGCCCCCACACCTAGCACTTATCACTCAAGAGCGACTGTCATCGTACTCCTTGAGATCTTCATCTTCAAACAGGATACGGCTGCCTGGCGTGTCCAAGTCTTCGAACTGGCCATCTTTGGTCGCCCAAACAAACATGCCTAAGGCAGCACCGGCGATGACGATAGAGAGGGGGAGGACGATGTAGATGACGGACATGATGTATCTCCAAACGAGCTCGCACGAAATGAGTGCGTCACGACAGTTAATGAGCTAATGGGCATAAAAATCGCAGCCCACAACGGATTGATCAAGCCTGCCATCGCAAGACTCGCGCCGATCACATTGTAAAAAAAGGAAAATGTCAAGTTGCGACGAATGGTTCTCATGGTCAACTTGGCCCCCTTCATCACCTCTTGTAACGGCACCAATCCAGGCCGCGACAAAAAGATATCGGCTGCAGCAAGACAGGCCTCAGCCCCACCATGGACACCAATCCCAACATGAGCAGCCGCGAGCGCTGCGGTGTCGTTCACACCATCTCCAATCATCACGACGGTCCCCTCCTCTTGAGAGGAGCGAACCAGCTCAAGTTTGCGCTCCGGAGAGGCACCCCCCACCCGAAGATCCTGGGGGATATCCAACATCGCTCCGACCGCGTCCACGACGGAAGGATGATCTCCTGAGAGAATACCGATCTTCCACCCTTGTGTACGCAGGTCTTGTAACACCTCTGCGGCCTCTTCACGGATGGGATCACCGAGCGCGGCCATTGCGATCACATCGCCATCTTCAACGATCGCGATGGGAGTCAACGCCTTCGCCGTCCACTCTTCGACCTTTTGCGTCACCCAAGAAGGCGTCTCTTCAACTTGTCTTTGCATAAAGTCCAATGAACCCACAAAAATATCCCGCCCCTCATAATGACCGACAATTCCAGCACCATGATGCTGTTCGGCCTCGACTTTAAGAGGTGTGGACGCCACAGGAAGATCGCGACTTAAGGCCTTCGCGATGGGATGAGAAGACTGCGCTTCAATCGCTTGAACGACAGGCTTGACATCCTCTGAACCTTCCCAGTGAACAAGCGCAAGCGCGCCTTGTGTCAATGTTCCCGTCTTGTCTAACCAGAGAATTCCTGGACGTGAGAGTGCTTCGAGGGCCTGTCCTCCTTTGATCAGGATGCCTTGCTTGGCAGCGCGGCCAAGGCTCGCAGCAACAGCAAGTGGAGTCGCCATCCCCAAGGCACAAGGACAGGTAATAATCAACAACGCGATCGCGTGTTCAACTGCGTGTGTCGGAGATAAGAAAGACCACATCACCCACGTCGCGAAGGCAAGACCAAACACAACGACGATGAACACACCGACAACAGAGTCTGCCATTCTCACGATGGGTGCGCGAGACTGACTCGCTCTTTGCACCTCCAGCATGATCTGTCCGACCCGTGTCTCCTCTCCAGTCTGGTTGACCTTCACGAGGATACGCGAGGAGACGTTGAGTGTGCCAGCGTGGACCTCTTCGCCCTCTTGTACAGCAAAAGGTAACGACTCGCCTGTTAAGATCGAACCATCAATTTGTGTCTGTCCTTCGAGAATTTCACCATCCACGGCGACAGTCTCTCCAGCCAACACCTCAATGATGTCGTCTTTTTGAAGGGATGCAACTGGAACCTCTTGGCTGGCACTTCCACTCCAGAGACGCGCAAATTTGGGCGTGATGTAGTAGAGCTTCTCCGTCCTCTCCTGCGCGAGTCGTTGTTGCCTGTGTTGCAACCACCGCCCGACGAGGAGCAGAAAGATCAACGTTGTCACAGAGTCAAAGTAGATCTCACCTTTCCCAATCAGGGTGTTCCAAAGCCCGGAGAGATAGCCAATCGCAATCCCCAGGGCGATAGGGAGATCCATATGCAATGTGCGTGTGCGGATCGCCATCCAGGCCCGTTGAAAGAATGGAAAACCAGCCCACATCACAGAGGGAGTTGCCAGAGCAAGACTCATCCAACGAAAGAATTGTCTGTGATCATCCGCCATGTAGGAGAACATCCCACCATAAAGAGCGAAGGCGATCATCATGACGTTCCCGGCGAGCGCCCCTGCAACACCGATACGAATGAGCGCTTGCCTTTCGTAGCGTTTTTGGGAGCTGTTTCCATCTTGCTCACCAAACACCTCTACAGGATATCCCATCCGATACAGAAAGTACGCGATACGATCGAGCCCAACAACATTGGGATTCCACACGACACGAAGCAGCGCGCGTCCCATATTAAGCTGTGCGGAGACGACACCATCGAGCATAGATGGCAGCTTTTCGAGCAACCAGATACACGCGCTGCAATGGATACCGACAACAGAGAGGACGATCTCTCGGTAACCATCATCTCTCAATTGGCTGTAAAGCTCGACAAACGAAGGAGAGGCAAGACGCGCATACCGAGAGGAAGCTTCGGCATCGTCCTGTTGGGGCTGCTGCAGGACGTATTCTTCTGGAGAAAAATCCGGATGTTTGTCTTTTAGAGAGTGAAGGAGACCATACACAGTCTCACAACCATGACAACAAAAACTGGGGCCTTCCTCTTGGACGAGCGCAGCAGGCACAGGTAACCCACAGTGGGTACAATCGACAGGTTCATCGATCTTCTGATCATCCATCCTGTCCTCCCTTCCGCAGTCTTGGAGGAGGACGTCTTTTCACAACTCGACGTAGAGGCGCGCTCTTTTTTGGAGACCGCTTTATCTTTGAAGGCGCAGGCCGGCCAATAGGATGACACTGTGCCCCTTTTCCGATCCCCATTTTGGCTAGCTCCTCGCGCTTTGCGTACTCGGACAAAGAAGGCATCCACAAACGCTGTGCGACGGTGAAGATCCCCAAGAACAACACGACGGTCGCGCTTAGCCAGGGAACATGACGACGGAGTCGGCCACCGAGCCACTGTACACTCCAACCAAGGGAGAGCATGTAAGGCACAGTTCCCAGCCAAAAGGCGAACATCACGAGGACACCCCCCCACGCGCTCGCTGTCGCAGAGGCCGTGATCGCAAAAAAGTACAACCACCCACAGGGCAACAAGGTCGAGAATGTCCCGAGCAAAAATGCACGACCGATGGGGGGTTTTTGCTGGGCTTTTTGGTAGAGTTTGGTGGCCCAAGAGGCCATCCCAGAGGGAAGAATATCGTGGAAAGAAGCCATCCCGCTCAACTGCACAAACAGCGCGATCCCCCACAAGATCATGATCCCACCAGCGAGATAGGTCGCAGTATCGGAGAAACCAAACGCGACACCTGCACGGGAGAGCGCAGCACCAGCCAGACCACTCAACGCCCCCAGGACACTGTAGGTCAGCAGACGTCCCAGATTGTACGTGAGGTGACTTAACCAGAGCTGACGTTTATTTGACTCATGTCCAGCATAGAAGGTGACAAAACCACCACACATGCCGAGACAGTGAAGACTCCCAAGCAACGACGCAACTGTTACACTCGCCATCAACGCAAGCATAAGACTATCCTTTCTTTGGAGAATGCTCCAAAAACATCAAGTCACAAATACACAAAAACCAATATGCTCATTGGTCTTGTGTATTTACTTTTGCTTGAGGGCGTGACGGGTGGTGTTTGTGAAGATCGTATTGATACGCTTGGCGGTAAAACGAAACTCCCACAGCCCCCCTCTTTTGAAGGGGTAGGTCACACAATGAAGCGCACCTTTTCGTTGAAAAAGAAGTGTCTTACGTTGCATGGAGTGGGCGTTGTGAAAGGCAACAGCCTTCACACTCGTTTGATCGAGGACCGCACCTTTTTTGTCCTTCAAAGAGATACAAAAAGGTTGCGCATTGGATGAACTGACAACAGGGACATTGACGAAGGTGAGCTTCCATCCAAGCGCTGCGTTGCGTTTCTCTTGTGCGATCGTCTCATCCCATTTGATCGCTTTTTGGTAGTAATTGGGTTCGTACTGGTATCCACCATCTCTGACGGCGAGGGAGACCATCACGATATTGAGGATCACACCTCCACCGAGAATGATGATGGGGAGTCCGGGCCATACGAGTTTTTTGAGCATGCTTCGCTCCTTTCAGGGTGCGACCGCCAACAGGCAAATGCTGCTCGACACATCAGCGGTCAGTTGCCAGCGATGGGCAGGGGCCCAATCAGCTTGTATTCGGGTCTGGCATCGAGACCTGCACCGTCTGTCACGCGGAACTGCACAACAGGCGTTTTCTTTTCAAAGAGTTTCGCGGGGGTCGTGATAAACACAGTCAATGTTCCGATCTTGCTCGGTCCGACGGTGATACTTTTGACGGGCGCGATCATCTTGATGCCTTTGTCTTTTTTGTACAACTCGATCTTGTACTTGTGCGATTTTTTGGTGAGGTTTGAGATCGCGACGGCGACCTGGTTGGAGACCTCACCACCTGCGAGAATACGGTAGGGGCTCTTTCCTTGACGGACGAGTTGAATCTTCGCGCCGCTGCGGTAGTTCCAGGTGATGATAAATCCAGTGATCACCAACAAGATCAAGAGGGGATAGAGAACAACACGGGGGCGCAAAAACTTTTGCTTTTTCCCTTCGAGCTCGTCTTGTGACGTGTACCGAATCAGACCCGTGGGTTTATCCAGCTTGGTCATGATCTTGTCACAAGCATCGATACACTGTGTACAGTTGATACACTCCATCTGGAGGCCATCACGGATATCGATCCCAGTAGGACAGGTTGTGACACACGCACCACAGTCGATGCAGTCACCAAACTCGACGTCTTTCTCTTTTTTGCGTTTGCTCACTTTCCCACGTGTCTCACCACGGTTGGGATCGTAGCCGACGATCATCGACTGACGGTCGAGCAAAACGGACTGAAAGCGACCATAGGGACAAACGACGAGACAGGTTTGCTCGCGGAAGTACGCGAAGTCAAAGAAGACTGCGCCGGTCACAAGTAACATGATAAAGAAGGGTTGTGGATGTTTGAAGGGGGATTGTGTCATCCACTGCCGAAGCGCATCAGTGCCGACAAAGTACGCCAAAAAGGTGTGCGCAAGGACCATCGCCAGGATGATATAAGTGAAATATTTTGCGAGACTGCGCCAGTGGAGTCCTTGTGATTGGATGCGCTTTTGCTGGCTCGGGGAGGATCCCTCAAACATACGCTCAATTGGACGAAAGAGAAACTCCATGTATACAGTCTGGGGACAGGCCCATCCACACCATGCGCGCCCCAACATCGCAGTAATCAAAAATACACTGAGAAAAAATGCGAGCGCTGCAAATAAGAGCAAGAGCGTATCGGTAGGCAGAAAGGTGATACCAAAGAGTGTAAAGCGTCTGTTTGGGATATCAAACAGAAACAACGCTTCCCCGCCGATACGGATGTGAGGCAAAAGCAAAAAGATGAAGATCAAGAACCAGGCGAACCGACGGCGCCAGGTGTGAAAAAATCCGACAGAGAGACGAGGACGTAACCAGTTTCGAGAACCGTCCTTGTTGAGAGTGGCGAGGACTTTCTCGGGGGCTTCGTTTGATTGGGTCATTGGCTTTGTATTCCTTTCTCTTCCAGATAGCTAGAAAAAGAAGAAGAGCGAAGAGACTGTCAGTCTCTTCGCTCTTTGTGATCTGTTCTATCTAAGAAGAGACATTGCAACCCAAAAGGGAGTTATTTTTTGCCTTTTTTAGGTGCAAAGTATTTTTCGTCTTTTTTATCCGCAGCCTTCGGATTTTTGGGCTTTGTGCCGCGTAGGCTTTGGACGTAGACAGTGACGTGCTGCATTTGTTTGAGGTTGAGCGTGCCGTTCCAGGAGATCATCCCTTTTCCTTCTCGACCACCGTTGTAAATAACACCGAAGATCGTTTTGAGATCGGGAGCATTGACCCAGTAGTCATCGGTCAAGTTGGGGCCGACTTTCCCGCCACCATCAGGTCCGTGACACACAGCACAGTATGTTGTGAAGACTTTCTTCCCGGACGCGAGCACCTCAGGTTTTCCAACGAGCTTTTTGAGCGCCTTGGTCCCTGTGCGTGCTGCGACTTTTTTGTTGTACTCCGCTTGCAGCTTGGACACTTGTGTCATCGCAGAGTTGTACTCTTGTTCGATCGACTCTCCCATCCCACCGTGATAGTGAATCAGGTACCAGACGGAGAAGATGATACTTCCCCAGAAGATGGCCTTCCACCACCCGGGCATGGGGTTATCGTACTCTTGAATGCCGTCAAATTCGTGGACAAACAAGCGGTCCTTCGACGGCTGGCTAAATTCGTCATGATGTTCGTGCTGTCCCATTTTATCCCTCGTCTCTGAGTGAAAGATTATCGTCTAGTGGCATGGATTCCAAGTGCTCAACTTGTTCGCGGGACATCATAAAGGCGTAAAACACCGCACCTGCGAAGATCATCAAGAAGAGTACCAGTCCGATTTCGACAAAGATCGTGTGGCTGATATTGCCAATGATATCACTGAGTCTCATCGTATGGCTCCTTTTATTTGCGGTGTTTCAAGATGTCGGTACCGAGACGCTGCAAGAACGCGATCAACGCGATAATCTCTTTGTCTTTGTAGTACTCGATGGCTTTCGCACGATTCTTACCTTTGAGCTTGCGTTGGTCTGCCAGCTCGGTCGAGATCTTCAGCGCTTGTTTGGCTGCGAGTTCTTTACAACCCTTCACCTCTTCTTTGCTGTAAGGCACGCCCAAGATCACCATGGCTTTCACAGCGCGCTCAACTCGTTTCAAAGGCATCTTGTTGGTCAACAACCATGGGTAAGAAGGCATCCTCGACAGACGCACCATCGAGCGTGGATTCTTCATGTGACGGAAGTGCCACAAGTGGTTGTACTTTCCACCAACACGGTGAAGGTCGGGACCAATACGACGGGATCCCCACAAGAATGGGTGGTCGTACACAAACTCGCCAGGTTTACTGTAGATACCGGGCTTTTTGGGGTCACGTTTAAAGCGCTCTGTATCACCACGCAGCGAACGAACCATCTGAGAGTGACAGTTGTAGCAACCTTCTCGGATGTAGATGTCGCGACCCGCCAGCTCAAGTGGCTTGTAAGGTTGTACCGCTTTGATCGTCGGTACGTTTGAGCGGATGAGGAATGTCGGGATAATCTCGAACAACGAAGCCACACCGACTGCGATCACAACCCAAATGGTGAAGCGCAAGGGCAGACGTTCCCAGGCACGGTGCCAGTGCATCGCACGGAAGGAAGCGAGCTTGCGAGCAAACTCAAGGCTGTCATTCGAAGCAGCAGGAGGTGTCTCCTCTTTCATCGTGACTTTATCAAGTGGGATCGCTTCATCAACGACATCTTCGTATTTCTCGGGACGATTGGTCCAAGTCATGAAGATGTTAAACGCGCCGATGATCACACCGAGGAGGTACAACGTACCACCTGTCGCGCGGACCCAGTACATGGGGATAATTTGCTCAACAGTTTGGATAAATTCGGGGTAAGCGAGCTGACCAGTGGAGCCGTTGAACGCACGCCACATCAGACCTTGTGTGATACCTGCAATGTACATCGAGATGACGTATGCAAGGATACCGACTGTACCAATCCAGAAGTGAACCTCAGCCAATTTCTTAGACCAGAGCTTGGTCTGGAACAAGCGAGGCGCCATCCAGTAGATCATACCAAACGTAATAAACCCGTTCCAACCGAGTGTACCACTGTGAACGTGGCCGATAATCCAGTCAGTGTAGTGACCGAGGGAGTTGACGGATTTGATGGAGAGCAGTGGACCTTCGAAGGTGGACATACCGTAGAATGTGACACCAACGACGAAGAACTTAAGGATCGGATCGGCGGCGACTTTATGCCATGCCCCACGAAGGGTCAGCAGACCGTTGATCATCCCACCCCAAGAGGGCATCCACAACATCACGGAGAAGATCATTCCGAGTGTTGAAGCCCACGCAGGCAACGCTGTGTAGTGGAGGTGGTGAGGACCAGCCCAGATGTAGATGAAGATCAAGGACCAAAAGTGCAGGATGGAGAGTCGGTACGAGAAGACCGGACGTTGTGCGGCTTTTGGCAGGTAGTAGTACATCAGGCCCAAAAACGGCGTGGTCAAGAAGAACGCGACAGCGTTGTGACCGTACCACCATTGCATAAATGCATCTTGGACACCAGCGTAAACGGAGTAACTCTTCCACCAACCGGCGATGACCCAAATGTTGTTGAAGATGTGGAGCATCGCGACAGTGATGATGGTCGCAATGTAAAACCAGATCGCAACATACAGGTGTCGCTGACGACGTTTGAAGATGGTCCCAAAGAAGTTGATGGCGAACACAACCCAGACGACCGCGATCGCGATATCAATGGGCCATTCGAGTTCAGCGTACTCACGGGACTGAGTAATACCCAGTGGGAGCGTGATCGCAGCCGAGACGATGATCGCCTGCCAACCCCAAAAGTGGAATTTGCTCAAACCATCTGAAAACATGCGAGCTTTTAACAAACGTTGCGAAGAGTAATATACACCAGCAAAGATCGCGTTCCCTGCGAACGCAAAGATAACGGCGTTTGTGTGCAAGGGACGCAAACGACCAAAGGACAACCAGGCAGTGTCAAAGTTCAATGCAGGCAAGATCAACTGCACCGCGATCAAGACACCGACAAGCATACCCACAACCCCCCAGAGGAGGGTCGCGGCGACAAATTTTCGGACGATATCATCGTCATAAACAAACTTTTCAGCGAGATCGGAAGACGGAGCGGCGACAGGCGTTTCAGCCTCTTCACTCGTCTTTTCCTCGATCTCTTTGTTCTCTTCTTGTTGAGTCATTTCTTCTCCTTCAACAATGAGCGATAATCATCGGTGGGTCTTTTCTTCCACAGTTATGAAAGGATGGGTGGTCTTTTCACCACAGTAAAAGCCTTTACTACAGATGCGTTAATCACGCAAATAGGGATACCCTTGTGGTTTCACCACAAAAACAGAGCAGTCCGCATTTTTCAAAAGCTTTTCTGTATCAGTCCCCATAAAAAAGCCCTTCACACCTTGGGGGCCATGGGTTGCGGAGATCACGAGATCAATCTCCTCATCTTTGATCAACTGCAACGCAGCGCCCAACCAATTTCCCCCCAGGATCAAATATTCAGCTGGCATCTTATTGACGGGTTTTCCACCCTCTTGGGCGCGCTCGTACTCAACTTCGACATACTCTTTCAATACGCGCTCATTGTCCGCGATCTCACCTTCGATCACGTGCTGACGTGGGGATGAAACGATTTTGTCCTTTAAATCGCCCTCCAGCTCTCTCTCGGTGTGCAAAAAGTAAAGCTTCGCCTCGTAACGGTGAGCAAGCTGTATCCCCAACGAAATGGCTGCTCTTGAGGTCACCGAAAAGTCAACTGGGACCAGAATCCTTTGCACACTAAACATGAGCTTCTCCTCATCTCGAAATGATAAACACCCAAGCAAATGGATGTATGTTTGATATGCATGTGCAGACTGAATGTTTGACATGATGAAACATCATCCCCACACATAACATGTCACCGACACAAAAAATCACATGGGTTACATGTGCACATCACACACTAGCAAAAAGCCACGCTCTCCCATCATCGTATGTCAAAGAATTTCTTGATCCAGATCAAAAGTTGAAACGCTCAACAATCCTCAACAGAAGAGACATGAATGTTGCCACTAACTACTCCTCTTCTTCCACCTTGTATTTGACACAGATCAAATTTTGCATTGACAAAAAAAAAGTGCAGCCCCATTTCCCTCTTTAGTCTATACTCACCAACTCGTGACATAGACCCAAATCCACCAAACAGGAGCATCAAGATGAAATTTTTGCTCGCATTTGACGGCTCACCCTCCGGACAACATGCTCTCGAAAAAGCCATCCACCTTACACGTTCAACCGATGGCGAGCTCATCCTCATGACCGCGATCGAACCCATGCAAAGCGTCTCTCCACCCAACGCAATCACCCCCACAGGTGATCCAACCATCGACTGGCAAAACGCCGCCGACAAAGATTGGCAAGCTGACCTTGAAAAGGTCATCAACGAACAACACTCGCGGCTTCAACAAATCGGTGAGTCCATGCTCTCCGCTGCAGTCAAGCAATGTGAAGAGGCCAACATCAAACACAAAACCCTCGTCGCAATCGGCGTCCCAAGAGACGAAATCGTCGACACCGCCGAAAAAGAAAAACCCGATGTGTTGATCATCGGCTCACGAGGACATGGTCCCATTAAAAGACTTCTGCTCGGCAGTGTCAGCGACTACGTCGTCCATCACGCACACTGCTCTGTACTCATCGTCCGACCCGAGGATGACTGAGGTCAACATCAAACACAAAACCCTCCCAGCAACCTCCGTCACAAAAATGTGACACACAAACACCCCATCTTGTCACATCTTTGTGACAACCACATCTAACCCTCCTACCTATAAGCTTTTCACACAAAAGAGACACACCTCTTTGCAGAACATATTTTACAAATTGCCGCTTTTTGTAGAGAGAGGGTGTCACAAAAATGTGACACCCTTTATTGCCCTCTCTCCCTTCTCTTGATCAATGACACTAAAAAGATTGATTTACATCATGTTTGAATAAAAACACAGAGCTGGAATGAATTGTGCTAAAGGAGAAGCCACGCAAAACTACACACAAAAGACGAAGGAAGAGACCATGCTTCAAAAACAACCCAGGCTCAAAGAAAAGCAAAGACAAAACAATCGCTTCCCAACACAACCCAACTGTGTATCGTGTGACAAACGAGCCAAAGAATGGTGCCCTCTTGGAGGAAACATCAATCGCCTCGATGATGCAAAAACGTTGCACATGTACCAAGCAGGTCAATCCCTTTATCATCAAGGAACACGTGCACTTGGACTTTTTTGTGTTGAATCTGGAACGATCGCTCTACGCAAACTCGACGCGCAAGGCAACGAGACCATCGTCCGTCTCATCCATCCCGGTCAAACCCTCGGGTACCAAGCTCTCTTTGCTGACGAATTGCACACAACCACGGCTGAAGCCCTCACAAAAAGTCGTGTCTGCTTCATCGAAAAACAAACCATTCAGGATCTCTTCCAAGAGTTCCCCCAACTGAGCCTCTCCTTCCTTCAACGTATGGCCGAAGACCTCCATCAAGCAGAAGAAGACAGACTTCATCTAACAGCGCTGCCTGTCCGTGCACGTCTCGCACACTTGTTGTTGCTGCTCAAGGACTACTACGGCACGATCAATAAAGAGGGCGACGTTGAGATTGAACTGCCCTTCTCCAGACAAGATATGGCCTCTATGATCGCTGCGCGACCTGAGACACTGTCCCGCACACTTCGTGCACTTGAGCGCGATGGTGTCGCAATCTTCGACAAAAAGAAAGTCACCATCAAAGACCTCGACGATTTGTTTGATGAGCTTGAGCCATGTGGAGTCAATGTTCGATAAGGCATTGCCAGGCTTTCTACAGCCTAAACACTCACCTACCTCACTCGCGGTAATCCTTCGCCGACAGATTATACTTCTTCAACAAGCGATATAGTGTCCCTCTTGGGACCTGTGCCTCCTCGATCGCCTGTACAATATCTCCTTTGTGTTTTTGCAATAACCTCGTAAGATACGTTCGCTCAAAGTGGGTGATCGTCCTCTCTTTCATATCAAAAAAGGCGCCCTCTTCGGCGAACATATCATCGCATTCTTCATCCTCACAGGCACGGATATGGAGTGGAAGGTCTTGTAAACCGATCGACTCGGATTGGGTCAACGCAATCGCGCGCCTGACAACATTTTGCAGCTCACGAATATTACCCGGCCAAGCATACGAAGTCAGCGCGCGCCGTGCCTCTTCGGAGAAGCCTTTGATATCTTTTCCACTGTCTTGGCAATGTCGCTCCAAAAAATGCCTCGCGAGCAACACGATATCACCTTCCCTCTCTCTTAACGGTGGCAAACAGATCTGCACGACATTGATCCGGAAGTAAAGATCTTCACGAAAATCGCCCTTCTCGACGGCCAACTCGACATCGCGACAAGTCGCAGCCACGATCCGGATATCAACAGGGATCTCCTCTCGTCCTCCAACCCGACGAACAACCCGTTCCTGTAGAGCACGCAACAGCTTGGCTTGCATCACAAGCGGAAGCTCACCGATCTCGTCCAAGAAACAAGTCCCCCTGTTGGCAAACTCTAGTAACCCGATGTTTCGCATCTGTGCGCCAGTAAACGCACCACGCTCAAAACCAAAGAATTCGCTCTCCACGAGGTTTTCAGGGATCGCACCACAGTCAATCGGCACAAAGCGTTCGCTCTCTCGCTGACTGTGCAGATGGATAGAACGCGCAACGAGCTCCTTACCTGTTCCCGTTTCCCCCAAGATCAAAACATCGACATTGGATTTGGCGACTTGCTGTATCAAGGCAAAGACCTCTTGCATTGACTTGGAAGTCCCGATGATTTCGCCAAAGCCATAAGGTTTCTCAAGCTGCCGACGAAGTAAGCGGTTCTCCTCTTTGAGGGTACGACCTTCCAGCATACGCCTGACGTTATGAAGGAGCTCGTCGGGCACAAATGGCTTTGTGATGTAATCGATAGCACCGAGCTTCATCGCTTCGATCGCGGTATCAACAGAGGGGTACGCGGTGATCATTAACACAGGCAAATCAGGATCCGACTCTCGTCCAATCTTCAGAAGGTCAACTCCATTAAGCCCAGGCATGCGCAGGTCCGTGATCAAGACATCGAAGTCTTCCTCTTTGAGTCGCTCTGCTGCAACGCGGCTTGTATTCTCCGTATGGACCTCAATCCCCTCAATGAGTGAGAGGGTATCCTCGTATACTTCGAGCATTCCTGTCTCATCATCAACGACAAGGATCCTGGCAACTCTCAATGTCCTTCTCCATCGTATGGGATACGTACAGTAAACCGTGTCCCTTTCCCTTCTTCGGAAGAGACGTCAATATGTCCATGATGACTACGGATCAGCCCAAAGCAAATGGACAAACCAAGCCCCGTCCCCTTCCCTTCCTCTTTGGTCGAGAAAAAGGGCTCAAAGATGCGATGAAGGAGCTCTGTCGGGATACCTTCCCCATTATCCTCAATAGAGACGACGACCTCTTTTTCCCCTTCGGTTTCGACAAGCGCCTCGCAAATCGTCAGTTGGCCTCCATTGGGCATCGCTTCGATGGCGTTGAGTTGGAGATTGAGAAAGACTTGCTCCAACTCATTCGCGTTCGCAAGCACCCACAAAGGTTTGTCAGCATGTGATAGTTCCACGACAACACCCGAGACAGATGCATGGTGTGAGACGATGGAGAGGGCTTTCTCAAGAGGCTTACGCAGATCGAGTCGTTGCTTACTCCCAAAGGACGGACGTGCATAATCAAGTAAACCGCGTGTCAGTCGGCTTAATCGATCACACTGTCCGATAATCTTCCCCAACTCGCGTTCGACTTTTTGTGACATGTTTGTTTTTTCAGTGGAGAGGAGCAGACGTGCTTTGGCGCTGATAATCGCGAGTGGGTTGTTCATCTCATGTGCGACATTGGCAGCAAGTTCACCGATGGCTTCGAGCTTAGAAGACTGCATCAATCGCTCTTGCATCTCTTTGCGCATACGGATCTCTTCGACAAATAGCCAGATCCGATCGCTTCCATTGGCATCGGAGAAAACAGTTCCCTGTACCTGAACAGGGATACTCTCTTCGAGATAATTACACATCACCATCTCGATGGGGTCGAGATCCCCACCCTCAAAAAGCCACTTGGTAAAGGCTCTGTCGCCATCAAGGCTCAACAAAAAGTCGACACACCCTTGCTTTCTGAGTTCTTCTTCTGGACAGCCAAAGATCCGGCAAAACTGTTCATTGGCTTGCAATATATGCCCACTTTTTTCGCACAACACCATCCCAAAGGGGGCGTGTTCGAACATCGCACGAAACTTCTCTTCGCTCTCAAGTAGCGCGCGCTGTGCGAGCTGCTTCTCCAATCCAAGCGCGCGCTTTTCAATGAGCTTTTGGATATGTGCGGGGAGCAATTCGAGATAGCCTCCCTCTGTATCTTTGACGACGTAGTCATCAGCGCCCAATCGCATCGCCTCAACGGCAGTGTGCTCACTCCCCGCTCCAGTCACCATGATGATACTCGCATCACTCTCAAGCTCTGTGCGCAATCTCTGGATCACCTGCATCCCATCACTTTTGGGCATATTGTGATCCGTGATGATGATATCAAAGTCTGTGGCTGCGGCTTTCCTAAGCCCTTCATCACCATCAAATGCCAACTCGACCTGATAACCGAGGCGTTGCATCTTTCGACGAAGCAAGGTCGCGTGCCCCACTTCATCTTCCATGTAGAGGATGCGAATGGTATCGTTGGACACCTCAAGACTCCTTATCTGGTAGCTTCACCACAGACAGAAACAACCCAAGTTTGCGAATCACATCAGTGAACTCTTCGTACTGGATGGGCTTGGAGATATATGCATTACAGCCAAGGGCATAACAACGCTCAATTTCACGGGGTGCGTCTGTTGTCGTAAGGATAATCACCGGAACTTTCTGTGTCAGCTCGTTTTGCTTGATCCGTTCGAGCACTTGGTACCCATCGAGGACAGGTAAATTCAGATCGAGGAGCACGAGCCACGATTCATTTTGGTGCTTTGTCGTAAAAAGCGCATCAAGCGCGGACTGGCCATCAGTGTGCAGCTGGATCTTGTTGGCAAAACCAGCTCGGCGTAAGTTCTTTTGAATCAACCGAGAATGGCCTGGATCATCTTCCACCAACATAAGAGAGACAACTTCAGGTGCGACAGAGTACATCTACTCCTCCTGTATCTGGTGTGGCAATGAAAATGAAAACGTGGAACCTTCATGTAAAGTGGACGTAAACCATATCCTTCCTCCATGTCTCCTGACAAGCGCCTGCACGTAGCTCAATCCCATCCCTTCGCCGGGCACATCTTGTGTTCCTAAGCGACGAAAAATTTGAAATACTTTTGCATGATCTTCCTCAGCAATCCCTCGTCCATTGTCCTGTACATGGATGGTCGTATATTCGGCATCTCTCTCTTCAAAGATCCGAATCTGTCCTTTACGAGTAGGTAACAAATATTGCACGGCATTGGTCAGCAAATTCCCCAGGATCTGCTCAAGGGATGTTGGGTCTGCTGTCACCTCTCCAAATTCTCCGACTTCGATATCAACCCCTTGTGTCTCGATTTGGTGTCTCATGGAGATCAAGGTATCGTTGACGACCTTGTCGAGCGCCAGGGTCTCCATATAGAGCTTGCGGTGTCCGACACGAGAGAGCTTCAGGATCGCGTTGATCAGGCGATCCATACGGGACGTCGCGGCATCGATAAATTCGAGAGACTCTGGGATATCCTCTTTGAGCAGAAAAGAGAGTTGCCCGAAGACATCTTCGCCTCCGGTCTCCAAGAGTTGTTGTACGTCTTCGATCGAGAGCCGTAACTCGCCCGCAAAGCCTTTGATGTTGACGAGCGGAGAGCGCAGATCATGTGAGACGATGTAGGCAAATGTCTTTAATTCTTCGTTGGCTTCTTGGAGCTCTCTTGTCCGATCCTCCACACGCCTCTCAAGCTCATCGTGGGCACGTTGAAGCACCTCACGGGCCTGTTTTCTCTCGGTGACATCGCGTACAATCGCCGTAAAAAAGAACTTGTCATCAAAAGGCATCTTAGCGATGGAGGCTTCGAGAGGAAACAACGAACCATCTTTTCGGCGCCCAGAGAGCTCGCGACGTGCTCCCATCAACCGCCTAGACTCACCATCCACAGCAAAACCTTCGACGTGATGACGATGTTGCTTGTGAATGTTTTCTGGCAACAAAATCTCAAGAGGCTGTCCAATCGCCTCCTGTGCGGTGTACCCGAAGATGTCTTCTGCTTGTTGGTTAAAGAGTGTGATCTCTTGTTGCGAATTGATCGTGATAATCGCATCACTCGCGGTCTGAAAGAGCGTTCGAAAGCGCTCTTGCGCCTGCATCACTTCATCAGTCAGTTCATTAAAGTGCTGCGCCAACTCACCGATCTCATCGCGCCTCTTGGGCGTCGCACGCAAATGACTCTCCCCATTGCGGATCCGGCGCGTGATATTCGTCAACTCCTCGATCGGCGCGAGCTGTGTGCGTGAAAAGAAGAACACACCAAACAACGTCAGGCCCAGCAGCAAAACGGCGCCCATATAGCTCCGTCTCTTAAGCCGTTCTAGCGTCAAAAACGCCTCTTCGTGTTTTGAACGCACAAACACAATCCACGCGAGATGGGGGACACGTCGCCAACCCACAAAGGCGTGCAGACCATCATCTCCCACATACACCTCAAACCCCGATACACCGGGACGTTTCGAGATATGGACATAGACATGGCTCCGCCGTATTTTTTTTCGCTTGGAGGTGTGCAAAAAGTGCAATCCATTGGTGGCATACACGCCAAAAACAACGTCTCCACCGACACTTTTTCCGCCATGACAGCACAGCCAATCGCTCCAATCAAACACCAACACAAGCGCGTACAGTGTTGCCTTGACACGTAAACGAACAGCCCAGATTCCTCGAATCTTCTGTTCTTTCTTTTCCCACCAAGAGCCAACCAACGACTGTTCTTGCGTACGCAAACGCGCAAACACTTTTGCCTTCCAGTCACGCCGATGTGTTTGCAACAACGAGATATCCCCGACAGACGACAAGAGCTTCCCATCATTAGATAACAGGGCGAGTCCACGACCACGCAGATACGGAAGCGCAGAAAACAACAACGCACGTATACCTGGAACAGAGCGCTGTGTAGGCATTGGAGAGGGTCTTGTGGTAGGTCTTGTGGAAATAGCAGTTGAGGAAGGAAGTAATTTCTCTTTGAGTTGCAACGAGAGGTGTACGATGTTGTCTTTGAGTCGCCTTGTTTGCCCTTCGAGTTCGTTGGTCACCAACAACATTTTGCTTTGCATCTCGTGCTTACTGAGACGCTGAATCGCTGAAACACTCGACTGATATCCAATCACGCTTACAGCGAGAATGGAGCACACAAGCAAAACTGCAAAGAAAAGAGCAAATTTTATCGAAATCTTCACGCCATCACCGGTGTTATTCCTGACAGGCGGGTATGTGACGTGCAAATCAATTCACACAACCGACAGTCTTACGCTCACAGGAAGATTCTCAAGAGGCGCACACCGATCTTCTTCCGGTCCGACAAAGTACACCAACATCCCAGATCTTCTGTTTGCACCTCAAAAACAAGGTGTTTTTTTGGATTCAAAAGACCAAGAAGTCGATTCAAGCTCAGGCGTCTTTTTCTGTAGTGCGCACAGTCAAGACAGCACAAGAGGAGTGACGCACAACGTACTCAGCGACACTTCCGAGAACCCAGCGATTGAGTCCAGTCAGTCCATGTGTTCCCATCACGATCATGTCAGCGCCGCTCTCTTTTGCGTACTCGACGATCTCTTGCTCAGGTTTCCCCTCGCGAAGACACACAGTACAGTCACCACCAAATTCCTCTTTGGCTTTCTCAAGAGCTTCGCCAGCCTTTCCTCGAATCTTCTCGATGTGCTCGGAGATCCATGTGTTGGCTTCTGCCATAAAGTAATAGGGAGCGGGCATGTGCAGCGCTGCAGAGTTAAACACGTGCAAGATCTCAACGGCAGTCTCAGGGGACTTCTCTTTCAGCCACTTCACCTGCTCCATTGCTGCGACAGATGCTTCTGAAAAATCGGTTGCAAAGATTACTTTTTTCACCATGATCGGACTCCTTACTCATATTGCGTATAGGGATGACGACACTTCATCGTCCGGGCGATATCATTTTTGGTGAGTATATCATGCCCCAAGCTCACCTTCATACGTTTGATCGAGATCAAGGCATACGCAAATTCATATCAACGAACCAACTCTCCCTTCAAACAAACCTCTCCATCCTCTGGAAGAGGAAGGGGGAGGCTTTATACCGTATACACGGGGGAAACTCGATTTCTGATCCAGGCGCAGTTGCACTTGTGCTCTCGCAAAATGCACCCGAATAGACACTACAATCCCTCACGGGAATACAGATACTGCAAGCAGTATCCTCCCAACGCTCGATTGCTCAGACAACATATGCGGTTGTCATTTGCTTCATTCACTTTGCAACGACCCCTTCTACAAACCTCTCCATCCCCCTGAGCCTTCGGCTCTTCCCCCTTCCTCTCC
>MDTC01100855.1_pt1 | contig 63977 bp, 46 predicted proteins | sample 811181 | NCBI WGS metagenome assembly MDTC01 (sample SAMN05326644, study PRJNA326480) | marine metagenome | isolation source: seawater | place: Pacific Ocean: North | collected 2011 | reverse complement strand
TGCCAGTGGGGTTGAGCAATATGTTATTTTGGGAGCGGGATATGACTCCCGAGCTCATCGGCTTGAACTCCCGTCTTCATTAAGAATTTTTGAAGTGGATCAGCCTGAAGTTCAGGCTAGAAAGCGCTCTAAACTTCCCAAAGAACTACCCAATTTAGAAAGTATCACTTATGTGGCTGTTGATTTCAGTCACCAGTCGTTAACCGAACAACTTATGGATGCAGGTTTTGATCAAAGCAAGTCCACCGTCTTTACCCTCGAGGGCGTCTCGCAGTACATCACTAAAGAGGCTTTCGATTCAATGATCAAAGAAATGGCTGCGCTTACTCAAAAAGCTAATTCAATTTTTTTTGTATCTTATGCGAGCGAACTTCTCAATAAAAACCCTGAGGCTTGCTTTGGGAAGGGTTATCCAAACGCTGAAAAACGGGCTAAATTAATAACATATGGATCGGCGAAAGTAGGTGAACCTTGGATATCATTCTACGGTGCCGAAGAAATAGAAAGCGTTCTTTCGCAAAATGGGTATTCAATAAAAGAAAACGTAACTTTAAAGGATCTTAACTCTCGGTACTTTGCCCCTGTTGGAAGAACCCTTTCTGAAAATCAATTACTTCAACTCGAACATTTTTTGGTAGCGAAATCTCAGAATTGATTTAGCGTCTCGCCACACAGTGTTTAGTTAGAATACGGTAAGTTATTGATGGAGCAGTGACATGGGCTGTAAGCCTCATATTACTGACTTTTACCACTCGTAAACTACTTGAAAACACCCACCGGGGTCGCTTGATGAGAATTATTCCTTGCTTGCAACCCAATCTTTGTCACGGACGTCCCAGTCACGCGCAAGATAGATAAATGGAGTATCTATTAAGGCGATGATTACTTTGAAAAAGTACTTGGCTAAAGCCAATTGCATTGCTGTCGCAAAATCAACTACGCCCAACCAAACAACAACGCCATAAATTATTGTGTCTATGGCTTGAGATAGCATCGTTGATCCATTATTGCGTAGCCATAAATGTCTTCCTTGAGTTTTCTTCTTGATGAGATGGAAAACCCATACATCAAATCGTTGGCTAATCAGGTAGGCAAGAAGTGAACCGAACACGAACCGTGGTGTAAAATTAAACAGCGTTGCAGTAGCGGCATGCATGCGTTGTGCAAGTTCTGCAGTCTCTAGATCGCTAGCAGGCAAATACATCAAGCTGATACTAATCATCACAATAATGATGATGCTCACTGTAAAGCCAATCATTACTGCGCGAGTTGCTTCTGCTTTCCCGTAACGCTCACTCAACAAATCTGTAGCGAAATAAATACTAGAATAGAGGATTACACCCATGCTGGTTTGTAGTCCAAAGATTTCGGTAAGCTTGGGACCTTGTAGGTTCGCCAGTAGTAAACTAATTACTATAGTAGCGTATAGACCTTGTCTGCCAAAAAAGCGAAACAGAATAATGGCAAAACTTAAATCGACTGCAATAGTTGTAAACCACAAGAGCTCCTGATTAAGTTGAAACCACTGAGAAAGTGTTGTCATTAGCATAGGAAGCCAGCTGCGTTAGTTTTGGATATTGTGCCTAGATGAATCGGCAAAAATACAGCACACATTACCAACTGTGCAATTTTTACTCAGATTTACTGGGTGAGCTGTTGAAATAATTCTAGAGAGCCAACCATAATTGAGGGCTCGTTATAGCTTTGATACAAAGCTAAAAGCATTAGAACGCACTGAATACGATCACGCTGACACATTTTGTAATACTTTGACACTAAAGTTATGGCAGGTTTAAGCAGTCATATAGGGCGCGGGTCAGAGTAACTGTTCCCTGTACGCATGCATCGAATCCTAAAATGGCAGTCTCTTGGGAGACGGAATCATGAATACCCTATTTTCTAATCGTCGGCTGGCTTTAGCTGCTTGTCTCATTGCTGCGCTGCTGCTAAGCGTAAATAGCGCCAAAGCTCAGGATCTTTCGAATGCGCAAGATTCTACAGTGACTTATCCTGCCGAGTACTTTGCCCAATTCAATCCTTACTCCGTCAACGACATGTTGCAACGAATTCCGGGTATATCGCTCGCCCGTAGCGGTAGCCGCAGTGAAAGCAGAGGCGGTGGCAGAGGCCTGGGTGCAGGCGGAGAGCAAGTGTTGATCAATGGTCGGCGTATAGCAGGTAAAAGCAATGAAGGCGATTCACAGCTTTCACGCATTCCCGCATCGGAGGTGCAATACATTGAGATTATTCGAGGCACGTCAGGAGACTTAGATGTGCGAGGAGGAGCCCAGATTATCAATGTTGTCTTGGATGATGCGCTCTCAAGCGTGAGTTTTGCTTATGAAGTGAACACCGATCGAGCTTTGGACGGGTCATTAATACCGGGCGGTAAGATCTCGGCGACAGGACAGTACGGCGCGTTGAATTATTTCCTTAGCGCAGAGCGGGAGCCGCGTTATGACTATCGCGACGGTTTTGAAAGAGCATTCGGTATTGATGAGGGTCTCGTCGAGACAGTAAACCGTGATGAAACTACAGACAGCTGGCCAATTTCAGTAACAGCGAATTTTGGTTATGAACTATCGCCTGCAGATACTGCAAATCTCAACTTTTCTTGGTCCGGAAATGATGTCGAGTACGATACTGACCGTATTATTACTCGATATCAATCCAACACGGTTGCCAGTAGAATTTTCGAACGGGATTCTCAGCCAGGCGATCAGAGCGGTTTCGAGGTTGGTGGCGATTACATGCATATTTTTGGCAATAAAAGCAGGTGGAAAACTATTGTCGTTGTTAATGAAAAAGAGAACGAGTTCGCACGCAGTCGTTTCAAAGTTGATCCCGCCGCATCTACCGAAACAAAAGACCTTTACTTGTTCAACTATGAAAAGTACCAGGAACGCATAATTCGATCGTCATATGTTCTTGATCTGTCGCAAAATCAATCTATTGAGACGGGTATAGAGAGATCGCAAACAATTGTTGATACGTCTCTGCGACTTGGATTGCTTAACGAAGTCGATGGCGGCTATGAGTTTGGCGGCCTCACGCCAGTAGCTAATTCAATAGGGTCGGTAGAAGAGATGAGGCTGGAGTATTTTACAATCCACAATTGGTCAATGAATGAGAGGATGACGCTGGAGACCACGCTGCTTCTCGAGGACAGTTCAATAACCCAGAGTGGTACGTTGGCAAATACGCGCGATTTTTCATTCTTCCGTCCGAAGGTAGACTATCGGTTTGATATCACACCAACTGTTCAATTAAGAGGAATTATTCAGAAGATAGTCAATCAGCTCAGTTTTCGTGACTTCACGGCGGGCGTAGACTCTCGGGACGATGAACAGAATTCGTTCGAAGGGAATTCGGATATTCGACAAATGCAATGGTGGAACTATGAAGCAAATCTGGAATATCGGCTTCCTCAGGATGCGGGAGTAATCAATACACAGCTGTATTATCAAACCGTGAAGGACGTTATAGATAATGTCGATGTTTCTCGAAATGGAGAAATTCTCTCAGCTCGAGGCAATACTGGGGACGGAAAGCGCTATGGACTTAACTTGAGTAACAGTTTGCGTTTGGGATTCCTCAATCAGCCCAATATGCTTTTAACCGCCGGACTCAGCCTGGAAGAGGCAACCCACAGGGATTCAATCCTTGGTAGAGACCGGGAGCGCTCAATGGGCGCCGGCAATTTTGGAGGAAGCAGATATTCAATTGGAATCCGCCATGATATTCCCAGACTTAACAATACAAACTGGGGTTTCAATGCAAACAAAAGGTTTTTAAACGATTTCATGAACTGGGATATTGATAAGACCGAGTATTACCCCCCTGATTGGTCTTGGTTTGCCTGGGCGGAAACTCAGGCTTGGGGTGGGCTTGTGTACAGATTTGAGGCAAGAGACTCTGGTGAACGGTGTAGGTTACGTACGCGCTATGCTGGTGGCACGACTATTACGGGTTATGTGGACGAGGTAGAAGACTCATGTTCAGTCAATGGCCCTGTCTACGCGATCAAAATCCGCGGCACGTTCTAAACCATACAGTCAGCTAATGTCCAAACGCGAAGTTATAATAGCTGATGTGGAATGGGCTATAAGTGCTTCGCTAGCGGTTGATACATTAGATAAAGAAGAACGAAGAGAACAGGAGAGAGCGAAGCTAACGGAGTTTCTTCAATCGCCTTTTTTGGATGGTTTTTTATGATTTAGGTTGTGTCGTGTGCAGCCAGCGAGTTTGTAAGCTATTGAAAAGAAATATTAACGTAGAGGTAATTAAAGCGTGCAATATAGAAATGGGTTACACATCAGTTATACAAGCACTTTTAGGTGTGATTAAATTATTGATATATTTGTATTTAAGTTGGGTTGCTGCTAAGTGGGAACGACGTTCGCTTACAATAATTTTAACCACCGAGTACTAACGATTCATTTTAACTAAAGTAATAAATCTATGAAGAATATATTTCCAACCGAGGGTGCATCCGTAATCGTTTCTGATGACATGTGTGATATGAATGGGCATATGAATGTAAGATTCTATCAAACTATTCCTATGGATTATGATGACAATTTTTATAACAGTCTTGTTGGTAAAGATTATATTGACACGGGTTTTTCGTTTTTTACAGCTGAACAAAATATCAGATATCTAAAAGAATGTTTAAAAGGTGAAAAATTAACTCCCAGATTTAGAATGCTTAACGCAAATAAAAAGCTATACCACTTCGTATGTGCAATTTGTAAAGAGTCGAACGAAGTGGCAGCCCTGATTGAAACTGTTGAAATACACATAGATATGTCTGTACGCAAATCTGCGGAAATGTCAGATGCAATTTTTGAGACTTTGGTTAGGATGCGAGAGGAACATAAATCATTTGGCGCTTATCCTTTTGAAACAAGGTTACATATTAAATAAATTTATAAGGACAAAGTGACCATATAGTTTTGTCTCAAATTTATTTAATTCCAGAGTATTGTTGCCATGCCGCCATTTCCTAGTGGATCTGGTAAAAACTGTGCTGAGTGAAAATTAGCCAACTTTTTGCTTTAAAATCTGATACAGTGCGTTTCGTTTTGCTTAGAACATGGCTCGTTACCAAAATGAAGTTTTCGTTACCAAACATTGTCTCGATCATTTGCTTCTCTTCCACCCCTTTAATTCTTGCTCAGCAGACGGCGGAGAGCTTTTCTGCAAAAGAAAATCTGTCGGGCGAAGTAGCTCGCGTGGTGAACCCTGGTGCCTCGGATTCTACTGTGATCTACGAAGCAGAATTTTTTGATCAGTACAACCCTATTACTGCGAGTGACATGCTTGATCGTATCCCGGGAATCGACGTTTCTGGGCGCAATCGAGGTGGCGGCGGCCGAGGTCTTGGCACTGGCGGTAACCTCCTGATTGATGGTCAGCGCGTTGCGGGCAAGGACAACTCTGCACGTGATCAGCTCGACCGCATCACTGCTGCCGAAGTGGAACGCATAGAGATCATTCGTGACACCTCTGGCGACCTGAATGTGCGCGGCTCCGGCGAGGTAATAAACATTATTTTGATTGAAGTGCCCTCCCGCTCAAGCACTCAGGTGGAGTTGTTGCAGCGATTAAACCATGACAACACTTATGAGATCGGTGGCAGCGTCGGCTGGTCAACACAGATTGGAAATTTCCAAGGACTGCTCAATTTGGAAGCCCAACCTAACTATGAGAATCGTGACAATCGCGAGGCTCGAATTACACCGGACGGCGAGCTGCTAGGTACCTTGTTTGAGGAAAACATTCGCGATCAGGATAAACAAAACATCAGCGCCAACATGAGTTATGGAAACGGGGCCCACCGCATGCAGTTGAACGCATTGTTCAGCGTGGGTGATTTTCCCCGGTCTGTGCGCCGTGACTTTGTAGATTTCATTGATAATGTGGCGGTGGATAGCATTCAACAAGAACGGATAGATAATGAAGAGAACAACTGGGAGCTAGGCGGCGACTATGAATACAGCTTTGCCAACGGGTCTCGGCTTGCGGTCCTCTTCGTCACCAACGATGAAATTCGAAACTCAGTGCGAGAGAGATTCCTGGCCGATCCTGCGAGCGACCCGCTAACCAAAAACTTGTACATAGATTCTCAACGCGAGACCAAAGAGTTCATTGTCCAGACTAACTACAATTTTTCTGTAACAAAGAGTCAATCGCTTCGAGTAGGTTTTGAGCGCGCGGTCAATGAATTGCGCTCTGCACTTTTTATAGCTAGCCCATTTGGAACCGAACCTGCTTCAGAGGAATTTGGTGGCTTGCCCCTGATATCCTCCATTTCTAATCCAGGAACGCAAGTAGAGGAGGAGCGTTATGAAGGTTTCGCTTTTCATAATTGGACAATCAATGATAAGAGTGCGCTAGAAACCAGCATCGTTTATGAAACTTCGGAGATTTTTCAAACAGGGGAGGTCAGCAAGACGAGAGACTTCCAGTTCTGGCGCCCCTCTATAGATTATCGATACAACTTCGCTGACAACTTTCGCTTTCGCGGCACGGTAAATCGCAATGTTTCCCAGCTAAGTTTTTCCGCCTTTGCGGCTACCGCTAACGACGACGATAGAGACATTAATGGATTCGCAGGTAACCCGGAGCTGGAGCCGGAAACAAGCTGGTCCTTTAACGGCGAACTCGAATACAGACTGCCTAACGACGCCGGCGTTTTAGCAACCAGTTTGTTCTACTCTGATATAGATAACAAAATTGGAAAGATTATTGCTACAGTTGACCCAGATCAACCGCAATCGGCAACTGGAAATGTAGGCCCGTCAACGCAAATGGGATGGTTCGCTCGGGCCAGTATTCGCTTAAATGAATTCAACTTACCCAATGCTATTTTTTCAGGCCGAGTGGGACTGTTTGACTCGGAGATCCTGAATCCGTTTGTCAACGAAAAAGTCCGCACCGGTGGGCGTGGGTTTGGTAATCTTGGTTTTCGTCAGGACATCACATCAATGAACTTGAGTTATGGCATTGACTACGAGCATTCTTTTTGGGGCGGTTACTATGATATAGATATAGTTACTCGCACTCGTGATGATCGCCGCCGTTCACTGGATCTTTTTGTGCAGAAAATCTGGTTTGGTGACTGGGTATTTCGCCTGGAGTCAGACAACACTCTTGGTGCCTCTCGGTGCCGTTACCGTGAGCGCTACGAGGGTACCACGATAGAAGGCAATGTCGAGTTGATACAGGATTCGTGCAGTAGTCGCTATCGTCGACTTATCTTGAGTATTCAGACCACCTTCTAACGTCAGCCATTTTTGCGGTAGATCTCCCCGGAAAACTCTCTTCGTGCTAAACTTTCCGGTCTGTTAAAATCACACAATATTTTGTAGGCTGAGCAAGTAGCCTGACTGGAAAAAGAGAATAGTAAAGAATTAATATGAGCGAAAAAATTGACCCTTCAGTCACCGCAAGAATTGAAGGCAACGAGCCGCGGTGCAGCAACGCAGGCTGCTGCCCTCCGAAAACGCCGATTACAAGAGTTGCTCCGAAGGTTGGACGCAATGACCCCTGCATATGCGGTAATGGTCGCAAGTTTAAAAAATGCTGCGGCAGGAATCTATAGCATATCTCTGAGCTCTGTGCTGAAAGGGCGCCATTTTGCTTTTCGAGCGGAAAGCATTAAGCCACTCTGTAGATAATTTTCCTTCTCAGTTGGGACGTCAGGGCTAGGATTCAAATACTGCAAGATTCATCTGTCCATCCAACCCCGAGCTGCGATTGCCAGAAATAGCCTGATACTCGGAAGATTGTGCCATTTTTAATAAAGCTCTTGAGTTTGGATAGCGCACTAAGGCAATCGCATCCCATTCTGTCCCGCCAATAAATGTCATGCGACACTCGCCACGGAAAATTACTTCAGCACCAATGCTTTCCAGAATTTCCCCAACGTCCCTACTGTACTGCGCGTAGTCCGCCGCACCAGCTCCGTCACGGCTAAATTTGGTCAGATTTACCATTGTCACGGGCCGGTCTGGCAGTTGAGCAAAGGCCTGGGACTGTTCCGACGTAGGGCCCATGGCGTTAATCTCTATGGTTTGTGCTCTCGCACTCTGACTGAACAGCCCAGCGAATGCTGCAAACCCAGCCGCTGCTCCAGCATCGGTGACAAACCCACGTCGGCTACTACTAATATTTTTTGCTTTGGCGTTCTTCATGCTTCTCCCCTTGAGTATTGCTTTCTATGTTGTTTCTCCACAAAGAATTGTCGGACAAGTTATTCAGTCCAGATAGGATGCCTAATTAAGGAAGTTATCTCTACTATAGCTGTCGCTATGTTTACTTAGTAGTTGGCGCTACGGTATCGAAATGCATGAACTTGCCGCCCTCGGCCTGCGTCAAGCGAGTCACTAGCACGTGTCCTAATCCCGTGGAAGGAGTCAGCACGCCAGCCCGATGAGAGGACTCACTATGGTCGTCGAGGGCTAGGCAGAGGCCCAGCTCGGCTAGCATTTTGGAGGTTGCGCCATAGCCAGGGTCACCTTTGCCAGAAATTCGAGAGCGGGCAATTTTTATATCGGCTCTGGCGGTCACTTCGATCTCAAAACTTCCACTGCGGAGCAACCAAGGGGGCGGGCCCTCGCCGGAGACAGGTTTAAACTTGATAGGTTCGCCCAGAAAATAACCAAATCCGCGGCTGGCCCACATCCCAAGCATGCGTAACCACATCCCCGCGGCTGCGCATTCACTGTAGGAGGTATGGTGATGTTCACCGCGCAGTGCGAGGCTGCGCCTTACAATCCTGGCATTGATGGGAGCCATGAAAAATTTTGAAACTGCACCGTAAGCTGAGTCAAAGGTCCACTTAAATGTTTGAGGCATGCCGTCAGCGGTTCCTGGTGCGTCGGTTTCGGCTCCGGTAACTCCGGGCATTAGGAGATAAGGGTCTGCCTCCATCGCATCCGTGAATTTACCGGACCTCTTCGCCCGAGCAGCCGCCTTCCCGGAGTTTAATGTGCCCCCAGAAAACGAACCAGTGTAACGAGTGTAGACGCCGCGAAGCTCAACTCGTTGGTTGGGCTCATCGTTCAGGGACCCAGCTGCGATAAAGGCACCGAGGTCGGAGGGTATTGAATCAACGCCGCCGCCCAGAATCACTTTCGCTCCTGACTCGCGCGCGAGGTCATGGAAGGTGTCGATCATTTCTGCTTGCCAGAAGCCTTCGCCGGCGAGGTCGGAATAGTGGACGCCAGTGCGAGCGCACTCCCCCAAAAGCGCAGCGCCATTGTTAACAGAGTATGGGCCCGCGCAATTGAGAATTACTTTGGTGCGCGAGACCATTGCGCTCACTGCTGCGGAGTCCTCGAGGTTTACGCATAGCACCTCAGGGTGGCTCTCCAGTTTGGCAGACAGCCCCTCGAGCTTGCTTTGAGTGCGGCCTGCAATAGCCCAGGGTTTGCCTTTAAGCTCGGGGTGGGTGTCAAGGTAGTGGGAGACCAACTCGCCCGTGAATCCGGTCGCGCCGTAAAGGATCAATACCAATGATTCTGTCATTATTGTGGTTTCCTGGTAAAAAATCAGAACTGTAGTTTTGTGGGCTCCGTGCGAGTAAGAAAATTCCTCACTCGTAACCGAAACGCGTCGTCAGAACGTCGTCATTTTTAAGTACTGTTGTAAATTATTTTCGATCCATCCAAGTGTTTCAAGCCCTGTTTCTTGTGTTCTCGAGCGCCTCAGAATTCCGATGAGACCGTGAACGGATGCCCAAATACTAACTGCTTTTATCATTATCTCTTTCTCAGTTGCGGTCGGGATAAATGCTCTCACCCCCGTAATTATTCCGTTGAAGGATGCTGTTGATATAGCTTCTAAATCTGGGTAGAGAGACATATCTATGTCCTTACTCTCGAACATCAGATCGTAGATATGAGGATATTCTAAGCCAAACTTAATGGTCTGAGCTCCGTAAGCGGAAAAACTGCCGTCAACATCCGGATTTTTCTGACCTTCGGACATAAATTGAAAGCCCTTCAGCATCAGCGCTGCTTTGAGATCGCCCTTGTTTTTGAAATGGCGATAAAAGGCGGTTGTTGAGACCTCAGCTTTTTTTGCTACCGAACGCATATTAACGGCCTGCCAAGACTCATCCACGCAAATTTCCCAAGCAATGTCGACAAGTTGTTCTTTTAGATTTTCTTTATGGTAAGCCATATAGCCTCATGTTTACATTGTAAACATTTTTCCGTACGATGTTATCAGTGTAAACATCTTAGCGCAAAAGCAGGTGAGGAGCCCTTAATATTGATTATTATAAAGCAATTCTCAGTAGTAGTGCGCTAAAAACTGAACTCACCATAAACAGAAATTTATGAAAAGGAAACAAGCATGAAATATTTCTGCGCTATCTCACTTTCTCTCTGCGCTGTCACATTGAGTGCCGCCACCCTAGAAGTCGAAATAAGTGGCATGACCAAAGAAGGGACGCTTCACTTGGAGGTTTACAGCTCTAAGGAAGTCTTTGAATCAGATGAGGGGGATAGGCCAGGTCCACAACCGGGAATAGTAGCCGGATCGATAAAGAATATAGACACTGAAGTCTATAAAGAAACTTTTGAGATTCCGGCGGGGATATATGCGATCGGATACTATATTGACGCGAATGAGAATCAGAAACTTGATACTAATTTTGTTGGTGTTCCAAAAGAGGAATACGGCTTCTCAAACAATGCTCGGGGTGCTTTTGGCCCTCCGAGTTTCGAGTCTGCGTCATTCACCCTAGATTCATACCTAAAACTTTTAATGGAACTATAACAATGGCAATAATATATACTCACGCATCGTTTGCTTTAATGGCGGTACCGCTTGGTTTGTTTATTTTCTTAAACAAAAAGGGTACCAAGCAGCACAGGTTGGTTGGACGCGTTTGGGTTTTTCTGCTGGCGATCGTTTCCGTTACCGCGTTATTTATTACTTCGCCAATGACCGATACGGCATTGAACCCTAGGCTGTATTCTTGGATACACCTCCTCATCCCTTTCACAATTAGCCAATTAATCTATTCAATTTGGAGTATTCGACAATTCAAGGCAACGAGGCTTGCAAAGCATAAAAATGCACATATCCGTTCGATGATAGGAGTATATGTTGGGGCCCTTCTAGTTGCCGGTGCATTTACCTTAATGCCTGGTAGAATGCTTCATGAAATGCTATTCCTCTGAGAACAAAATACGCAATATATCGAAGGGTCTCAGTGAGCGGTTGTATTAATATCGTATTTAGTAGAACATTTACTCGCTTCGACCGAGGCATAATTTAGCTGATAAATTTTTGGATTATTTGCTACCGCATAGCTTTTTTTTGCGCAATGAAAGTGTGACCGTGCGATTTTTTAATTGCCTCATAAAGTGAGAGAGACTGATTGCTTTTGGTTAATAAATTTGAGCCTGATAATCCATTGTTGCACCTTTGGTGTCTGAGGAATGATTAATGAACGTACTAAAATCTATTTTTGCTTGGCTTGATCTTTTTCTCCGGAAAGCAAGAGCATTGATCTTAAACATCGGCACCGCATTTTTTTTGATTTTTTTTGTGGTCGTGTTTCTCAGCGGTTTGACGTCGTTTGAGTCTGAAATAGATCCAAGCGGGAGGGTGCTGGTCCTTAACCCTCAAGGCACAGTTGTAGACCAAGAAGTATTCGGAGCTAACTTCTTAGCCAATATCAGCGGTAATGGGTCCACCAATCAGATTCAGACAAGGGATCTTATTGAGTTAATTCGTGCTGTTTCAGAAGATGATGAGATCCCTGCTGTATTGATTGATTTTTCCGGAACCGGATTTGCTGGTCCGACAACAGCAATTAATATTTCAAGAGAATTGAAAGCGCTGCGAGAGTCAGGGAAAGAAATTGTTGCGTTTAATGATCGCCTGACCACAAATTCATACTTAATGGCTTCTCAGGCTACAGAGGTATGGTTGCATCCGGTAGGAAGTATAAGCGTTGGCGGTCTTGGAGGAATGAGACCTTATCAAAAAGAGCTCTTTGAAAACCTGAAAATTAACTATCACAATTATTCAGATGGAGACTTCAAATCTGCCGTTGAAAGCAATACTAGGGCTGATATGTCTGAGAACGACAGACTTCAGCGAGAGGCTTATCTCTTCCCGATTTGGGAGGAGATGAAAGCGATTATGTCAGAGGGGCGCGGAATTGCCTCCGAAGAAGTCCAGCTCTTCGCAGATAATTTCATCGGTATATTTGACGATTCAAGCGTAACCAATACTGCTTACGCGATTTCTAAAAATATCATTGACGGCACTAAATCCTTCCCTGAATTTCGACGTTACATGATTGAAAAATTCGGCAAGGATGACGAAGCTGGAATAACTACTTTTAAATCTATTTCTTTTCAGGAATATGCTCTTCGCTTTGGTGCCGATGAAAAGTCGAGTAACAATGAAATCGCTGTAATAACTGTGGAGGGCGCCATTATGGAGGGCAATATCTCTCAGGGCGTTGCTGGCGCCGATGGAATCGTAAATCAGATTAGTTCGGCCCATCAAAACGAAGGCACAAAGGCAATCGTTTTGCGTGTTAACAGCGGCGGAGGTTCAGTTATTGCCAGCGAAATGATGCGCGACGAATTGATTGAAGCCAAAAGAAAAGGAATCGATGTCGTAGTCTCCATGGGTGATGTTGCTGCATCTGGTGGGGTATATATTTCAACAGCTGCGGATTACATATTTGCCGAAGCTACATCTATCACGGGCTCAATAGGTGTGGCAATTGCACTTCCCACATTTGAGAATGTTGCTGAGTACGTGGGAGTTAATTTTGATGGTGTAGTAACTTCTCGTTACGGCGGTTGGGATCTCACGCAGTCTATTGATGAAGACTTAGATGAAATTATCAAAAGTTCGGTTGCAGGTGTCTATGATAGGTTTCTTCAATTTGTGGCCGAATCAAGATCTCAATCGTATGAGGATATAAGGGCCATTGCGGGCGGCAGGGTTTGGATTGGAACGGCCGCGAAAGAGTTGGGTTTGGTGGATGAGATTGGCGGCATTAATCAGGCGATTACTCATGCTGCAAAGCTGTCGGAATTGGCAGAGTACGAAGTCGTTTATTATGGTCAAGAAATTTCATTTGAAGAGAAATTGGTTAGCGAGTTGCTTAAAAATGCTGGTGTTTCTTTTCAGATACCTGAGGTTTTTTCGGCCGTTGATGGCATGTTAAAGTTCTACGAATCTTTAATTGAAATCTCAAACCCCGAGGTGCTTCTGACCTGCGGGGGCTGCGTTGTACAACTCAATTGAACAATGCAAATGTGTAACCCTCTCAAGTGATTGTATTTTGATTAATTAACTCGCAGTGGCGAGAGCCCGATGTAACAAATTTATAGATTTTGGGCTCGGCGGCGTAGCTTTTTAGCGGTCACTCGAGATGCTTAATTAGATAATTTTGCCGCATGCCAACGCATGTGGTCAGACATAAAGCTGGAAATGAAAAAGTACGAGTGGTCGTAACCGGGTTGCATTCGCAGTGTGAGTTCAATGTTAGCATCGGTGCACGCCTTGGCTAAAAGCTGCGGCCGAAGGCCGTCATCTAGAAAATCGTCGGCATCACCTTGGTCAACCAGTAACGAATCGATTCGGGCGCCATCCTCGATTAGACACACGCTATCCCATTCTCGCCAATTAGATTTATCACTCCCTAAATATTCACGAAATGCTCGCTGTGACCAATCTGCGGTAGAGGGTTGGGTTATAGGAGCGAAGGCTGAACAGCTTCTATATATTTCCGGGTTTCGCAGTGCCAATACCATTGCACCGTGTCCCCCCATCGAATGGCCAAAAATACCCTGCCGCGTGAGCTCCAAGGGGTATGTTGCGAAAACTAGTTGAGGAAGCTCTTTCACGAGGTAGCTGTACATTTGATAGTTCTGGGCGTAGGGATGGGTCGTTGCGTCGAGGTAAAATCCAGCTCCTTGGCCAAACTGCCAATCATCAGGGCTGGAGTCTGGAATGGTGTCGCCCCTCGGGCTAGTGTCAGGGCAAATTACTGCAATACCTAGCTCGGATGCTATCCGCCTATATTCGCCTTTTTCCATGACATTGGCATGACTGCATGTGAGGCCTGATAGATACCAAACAACTGGAAAAGGTCCTTCACCGGGCGGTAAAAATAGAGCAAATGTCATGTCGCATCTTGTTGTCTTCGATGCATGGCGAACGACAAGTTGTCGGCCGTTATGACTTTTAAATTCTGAGATAGTTTTCATTAAAACTCTATAACTGAACGGATACTCTCACCCTTGTGCATCAGCTCAAAGGCAAAGTTAATGTCGTCCAGTGGTAATTTGTGCGTGATCATCGGATCGATTTCAATCTTGCCATCCATGTACCAATCAACGAACTTTGGCACGTCGGTGCGGCCTTTCGCGCCACCAAAGGCTGTGCCTTTCCAAACGCGGCCAGTGACTAGTTGGAAGGGTCGCGTGCTGATTTCGGCACCCATCGGAGCAACACCAATAATTACCGAAACACCCCACCCTCTGTGGGAGCACTCAAGTGCATCGCGCATCACATTCACATTACCGGTCGCATCAAAGGAGTAATCTACTCCCCCGAAAGTATCTTTCTCCGTCTTCGTTAAGTCAATAATAGCTTGCGTCACAGTGCCATCGACCTTTGAGGGATTGACGAAATTTGTCATTCCAAATTTATGTGCTAAATCGGCCTTGTCGTCATTTAAATCTACCCCGATTATTTTGTGTGCGCCTGCCATCCGCAGTCCCTGAATAACATTCAAGCCTATACCGCCCAGACCGAACACCGCGGCGGTCGATCCGATCTCTACGCCGGCAGTGTTAATAACCGCACCGATGCCCGTGGTAACACCGCAGCCGATGTAGCATATTTTGTCGAAGGGAGCGTCCTTTCGGACTTTCGCTAAGGCCACCTCTGGCATCACCGTGTGTTTGGCAAAAGTCGAGCAGCCCATATAGTGATAAATTGGAGTCCCGTCCAACATCGAAAAGCGAGTCGTGCCATCGGGCATCAGTCCCTGCCCCTGAGTGTTTCGGATAGCGGTGCATAAGTTAGTTTTGTTGCTTAAGCAGGCGTAACATTCGCGACACTCCGGGGTGTATAACGGAATCACATGGTCGCCAGGCTGCAGTGTCGTGACTCCGTCACCGACCTCGAGGACAATGCCCGCACCCTCATGACCAAGAATTGAGGGAAACAGCCCTTCAGGGTCATCCCCAGAGCGAGTGAATTCGTCAGTATGGCAAACTCCTGTCGCCTTAATTTCAATGAGCACCTCGCCGGCTTTTGGCCCTTGAAGGTTTACATCCATTACTGTGAGCGGTTCGCCTGGAGCAAGGGCAACGGCAGCGCGGGTTTTCATAGTGATGGGATCCTCTTATTTTGATTGAAATTAGCTTTTAGGCTTTGGAGAGATCGGCTTGAGCCACATGTGCAATTTACCGACTGGGTCTAACCCTACAGTGTTATAAAAACATTTGTATAATACAGGCAAATAAGTTCTTTTCCTATACACGTCGATGGGACATGTCGATCTTACGTTCTTGCATCGAAAGGTAAGGGAAATAGCACCAGGATCTTAAAAAGAACCGGTAGAGCGATATTTATACACGGCTTCTAAAAATTTCGATACAACTACTACGCAAGATTGCCTTGGCATCTATCCGCCCAAAAAAACCACAGTTTTATTGCCGTCGAGGAACACTCTGCGCTCTATATGATAGGTAACTGCTCGAGCTAGTGCCATCGATTCATTGTCTCGGCCCATTTTAGCGAGATCTGCAGGCTTGTTGTTGTGGTCGACACGAGTCAACACCTGCTCGATGATCGGCCCCTCGTCTAGGTCTGACGTCACATAGTGGGCTGTGGCACCAATAACTTTGACGCCGCGGTCAAAGGCCTGATGGTAGGGTTTTGCGCCTTTAAAACCGGGCAGGAACGAGTGGTGAATGTTAATGCATTTTCCCGATAAGCGCTCGGTCAGTTGGTTAGAGAGAATTTGCATGTATCGCGCTAATATAACTAGTTCTGTCTCCGTATCGTTAATGATTTCGATCAACCGTTGCTCTTGTGTAAGCTTGGTTTCTTTTGTAACAGGGAGGTGTATAAAAGTAAGGCCCTCCCTCTCTACCATTGCTCGTAAGTCAGTATGATTTGAGACCACGGCGGTAACCCGCATATTGAATTCGCCTTTGTGGAGGCGATAGAGTATATCAGTGAGGCAATGGTCATACTTAGAGACCATAATAATAGTTTTCACTGCGACCTCTGGGTCATGAATTTGCCAATGCATAGAAAACTGCGCGGCCACTGTGTCAAATTGTTGTTTAATATCACCAATCGAGGGAGACCCTTCTTGCAGCCTGAACACCGCACGCATAAAAAATTTGTCGGTAGACTCGTCGTCAAATTGCTCAAGTGCACAGATGTAACAATTTCGATCTGCTAAATATCCCGTGACGGCAGCGACCACGCCGCTTCCGGCACGGCAGGTTCCAGTAAAAATATAGTTAGTAGTCTCGTTAGTCGTACTTACCATTAAAGCAGCTCCTTCAAATCAAGGTTTCAGTCGGCAGGTTAATTGATTGTTCCTTACTTTCACTAATTACGAAGATTAGGATGACGAGTCCAAAGACGAAAAAAAGCGCCCCGGATAAATAGAGGGCGTTTTGTAGGCTATAAATATCTGCCACATAACCGAGCATTGGAGATGTTGAGGCGAAGAAAATTCTGATGACAAAACTGCGAATGGACATCACTGTCGCCCTCATTTCGGAGGGGGTATGTCTGTTCATGTAGTCCCGCAGCACTGGTGTCGCCACCCCCCGAGTAATGTAAAACAGCGTTAATATTGCTAAACCCCAAAGGTTGTCGAGATAAGCTATCGTGAAATAGCCGCCTACAATAAAAAAAAGGATTAAGCTAAACAAGACTCTAGTGTTAATTTTCTTTTCTATCTCGTGTGCATAAAAAGATGGTATCGCGACAGCAAGATTTAATCCGGCGCCGATAAGTCCAAAATAAACTACTCCTATCTCGAGGGTCTTGAAGTAGGGCTGTGCAAACCAGGCCATAGTTAATGTTGCGACGCCGATAATTGCTGAGTAAAAAATGTATGCCCTTAAGATGCTCTTCTCCATCATTGCGTAGCGAATAATTCTTTTAATGTTTTTCCAAGGCTTGATCGCTCCATCCTCTAGACGGGCTATTTTAGGTTCAACCAAGAGAAGTGCAATAATGAAACCGACGAGTGCTATACCAACTTGGTAATAGAAAGGCGTTCGCAAGCTAATCTGTGCCAAGAACCCTCCAATAACGAAAGCAGTTGCTTCAGCCAAGTTACCCATCGAAATTGTTCGCCCTTCAAGTTTGATAAAGTCTTCACTGCGATTTAACTCTGCTAGAGAGTCGTACATTAGTGCGGTATCTGATCCCGAGATAAAACTTTGCCCAACCCCCAAGCATAGAGCGGCTACTAAAAAGCCATCAAATCCAAAAGAAAGTGTGTATGTTAATACCCCCAAAAAGCTGAAGAATGTCCCAACTACCATCGAGTTTTTTCTGCCAAAAACGTCAGCAATATAACCAGAGGGAATTTCAATTAGAACAATAGTTACAGAATAAATAGATTGAATCACAAACAGGTCTCTGATGGTCAATCCATTAGCTTCATAAAATAACCAAATAATTGGCATGAAGAGCATCATCCATTTTGATGCCTTAATAGCATATAGTTTCCATATGTTTGAGTTCAGGGTCATGATGGGAGAGAGGTAATGCTGTTTGTTAAAATATGTTGGATTTCGAATCCTGCCTCAAATGTCAGGCTCGTAAAATTATCGGATCGGATGAGGGAGCCATGTTGTACTTCGGTTAAGTGGTTTAAGAAACAAAGTGACATTATGATCAACTCTGTAATGTATGGTACCAGTGACAAATGAAAAGTACACATTGCTCAGATCGTTAGCTATCTTAGTTGTCCTAAGTGCTCGAAGTAGATAGCTCGATTAAACACCTGTTCTCCGTTCAGCCGAATAGGATGCAGACTTATAAAAAAGGCCGGGTGGGGAAGCCCAGCCGGCCTTTCTTTTTCTGATCATAGCACATTGCGTTTTTTCTAATAAGACTAATTATTGTTTGCAATTGACCGTTGTTCGTTTTGCCTCCGCTCTTCTAGTAATTCTTCAAACCCTTCATCATCTAGGTGGGTTACCGCAATCCAAGCATGATTCATTTCATCAGCTGTTCTGCTTCCCCAAACAACAAACTGATCGGGATCGGTCACATTAGGATTGTCTGAAGTGTTGTCATACCACTGTTTTAAAACAAGGATAGCTCCTGTGGGGATCAAAGGTGCGACGTCTGGATTGTAAATATGGCTGTGGTGCCATGTGGCACTCCACTTAGATACTTGGCTTATGGGCTCTACCTTACCAGTTTCTGGGTAGAAGACTTCCAATGATGCAGCATTCATTCGCAAATGGCCATGCGGTTGGAAGCTGTCTATTCGGACGGGGTGGTCAAATGATTGGAAGCCCTCCGCCATGGTATAACCGTTCGGCGGGATGAGAAGATCTCCTTCCCGACCAATCTGGTATTGTTTCAAATCTTGCTTGTACTTAGCTTGCTCTTCATACCCCTCAGGATGAAACCAAAGTCCGACTTCTACGACGTTATCTTTGATCATCGCTCCTTGAGCTGTCGCACCAAGCCCGCCTGGGAACATGTGTATGCTCCAGCGGACTTGTGATCCTGCGGGTACCGTTCGACAAACACCCTCGGGAACGATTTCGCCCCATTTACCCATAGCGTATTCGGTGAGTTGGCCATAGGTTGCAAACTCTCCGTCTTCAGTCGGCGCATAGATGTCGGAATTCGCGTGATGAACAACGGCTTGGGCCTCGCCCCGAGGCTTTACTTGCACGGCTTTGATGCAGCGATCTGAGGTAAGCCCCATGTCTACGAAATGTTTGCTCCATAAATCTCCGCCATTAGCCGGTATGTCCATTGGCTGTGATGCCACAATCATATCGGGCTGACCATATTCGCTTGAAAAACTCCACGCGTTTGGGTCCGGAAGCGCGGGCATTTCAACTACAAGATCGGCGTCGCCAAGGGGTGATCCTTGGTTTACCCAGGCGACAATCGTATCAATGTCTTCTTGTTTTAGTCGCCAGTCGCCCTCGAGGTCCTGAATGCCAACGCCGTGGTCGTAAGCGTAAGGAGGCATTTCGCGATTGGCGACTTTCAATTGAATCAATGGTGCCCATGGGCGGACTTGATCGTAATTAGTCAGTTGCATAGGGCCGATTCCACCCTCTCGATGACAAACGACGCAGTTTTCGTTCAGGATTTTACCTACACCATCGTTGTAAGTGGGGCTATCAGCATGACTTGCTTGGGCGAGAGCTTGACCTTGAAGTCCGAGTAAAGCTGATGCTGTAAATCCGAGCAGGCCTCTGGCAACTTGCATGGTGTCCTCCTTCGTTTGTTTTATTCAAGTGTATAAATTATCGTTTTTGCACCTGGAACACAAGGTCTTGCGATACATATTTGACGAATCGATTAAATTTTTTCAGCCCAGCGACACTCAAAGCAAAAAAGTTTTGAAATGTTTTTTTTCAGATATTGCCTCGTTTCCCGATCAGCGTTTATCGGCGTTCTACCTGCCTGCATTGGGGTTTCTTTAAGCGCTGCTACGGAGAAACGGTAACCCTCTGGTAAACGTTGGTCCAACAACATTGATTGGTGTTAGAGCTATCTGGTGCTGAGAAATTATCCACCTTCGCATGGATGATATAGTCTCCGGGTTCGGAAAAACTCGCATAAACACGCGCGAGGCCGTCGCCACTAGAGACCGAAACAGTATTTGGGCCACTTTTGCTGGCCGTTAATGTACAACCCTGACACAGAACCGATGGCTCTTTTGGTTTTTCTTCAGCTTCAGTGGGGTTTATATTCTCCGGATGCCGAGTGAACGTTACGACACCTTCGCCCTGATACTTGTTAAATGTTATGCCCACGGGTAATGCCCTTGAGAATTGCAGGTCACCGGGCTCGCGTACTGATGTATCTTTCACCCTGACTGTTAATAACACATTGGCTTCGACGGCCACGGATTCGTGGTAGTCGCGAACCGACGATAGCAACCCTGGCGAAATATCGGTGCTCTCACCGAAGCCTGCTAGGGGCTGCATTGACCCCTGAGGGCGCGGCAGAATGAAATCGAGTTCGTAGCCGGCTCGTCCAATTCGGCCAGGCACCCTGAGTATTTCGCTGTCGGCAGATTGTATGTTCCACCAGACTTCAGTCTCCGCTTTATCTTCAGGAATTGTGACGCTAAAAATCCCCGTGTGCCGACCGGGAGGGAAGTGTGTCGGTTGCATTCCATCATACTCAAGGGGATCCAAAAAATTAGCGTCCCCAAGCGGAATATCAACCGCTTCTTTATTTCTGTTGAGGTAGCCAAATGAAAAGCTTTTTGAGCCGTCGGGGTTTGCGATCCATCCCTCCATTAGCGGGACGATTGCGAGCCCTGTTGCTGGTAACAGATTTAAAAATCTGGGCTGTTGCGCGTGACTCGTTGTAATGGTGAACGGAACGAGTATAAGGCTCTGCAACAGCAGTAATTTAATAAGGTATCGCATCGTTTTGCTCTCCAAATTATTGTCGGGTCGGCCTGGCCAAGCAGTATAAGGGTTTGTGATTGGGAGACGAGGCAGTCTAACAAATTTATTCAATTGTATAAAGTAACGGCAATCCCGTTAAAAAACAAGGTTTATTATGCAGCAGCGAGGCTGTGCTGGTGAGTTAATGAGGGGGATAGAAATCGTCTTTTATAAAGTTATGTTCTTAATTGGATTGTCTTCAAAGCGCGTCTTTATTGATACCGGTGAAGAAATATTTTTCGTGAGAATTTGTGGTAAGTCGATAATATTCGGTACAGCAAGCAGTTTAACATTTCTCATTGTTAGGTCGTGAAAACTTTTTTAAATATTTTTGTTGGAGCTTTGGTCAAGCGAGTGACAACCGAGATTTTCGAGCCGCAGAATAGTGCTTGGCCACGGCCTTCTCTGCCAAATCAGGGTCTCGTGATTCAATGGCTTTGATAATCTCTGAGTGCTCTTGGATAGCATCGTCGATACGAGCGGGGTTATCAAATGGTCGCCCTTTCAATTGACCGATTCTTGTGCGCAATAGTTTTAACGTCTGGGACAGGTAATTGTTATTGCATGCGTCGTAGAGAACGACATGAAATTGGTTGTCAATTTTTGCGAGTAGCTCTGGCTTGTTCCGTGCTGCCTTAAAGAGCGACAGGTTAGTCTTGAGCATTTCTATCTCTAAATCTGAGATGTGCAGTGTGGTCGCGCGAACAGCTGTAATTTCCAGTTCATCACGAACATGGTAAAAATCTTCGGACTCTTCGGCTGTAAGCTGAGTTACGCAGACTGATCCGCCGGGCAACTGTTCGAGCAACCCTTCAGTCACTAACTGGCGTATCGATTCACGAATAGGCGTGCGACTCATGCCTAATTCTTTGGCCAGCGCGGTGAAGTCAATTTCTTGGCCGGGGTTTATTTTTCCTGTCTGGATAGCATCGCGGAAATAGGCTAACGCTCTATCCGTTAACGGCATGTTATCTTGCGTGGGCAACTGCCTTGGTTTCAAAGATGCTTTCATGGTGACGGAGTGTAAAGAATCTTTCATCTCAGGGGAAGGACCCCGTCTCGGATAAAAAAAGCCCAACAGCCAGGGGCGTTGGGCTAAAGAGACACATAACAGGAGTCAGTACATACGTAAAGGAGAGACAACGTATGCGAAAACTCTGTATCTTGCTATACATAAACGTCAGAATATTTATGTATGACCTAACTTTATACAATTGAATAAAATATGTCAAGAAGGAGTGCGAATTTGTTATTTGTTCTATGCCACTTAACTTTCCTGACAAAAATTCCTGTAAATTTCCTTGTTAAAAAACATTAGGCTGATGTTCTGAGATATTCTCCCTTGCAAGCTCCACTTCAAAATCTCATTTGAGTGCTTGGTATACCAGCGTGCTAAATTTCGCTCGGATGTCAGATTGACTTGGTCGAACCTGAGACATAAATACGGCAATTAAATTTTCACTTGGATCAATCCAGTAGGAGGTTAGATATGCCCCGCTCCAAGAGAAGGTGCCAACTGAACCGAGCTCACCCGTTTGAGCGGGGTCAACAACAACCTCAAAGCTCAAACCGAAGTCAGATACCTGATCGCCGTTTGAGTCTACACGAGCACTTCGCATAAGTTCTACCGATTTGCGGCTTAGGATTCTAGAACCATCCAAGTCTCCCTCGTTGAGCAACATCTGGATGAAGCGAGAGTAATCATAAGCGGTGGAGGATAAGCCGGCGCCTCCCGAATAATAAGTCTTGCCGCTTCCAATCGGATACCGCGGATTATCAAGGATAATATTAGATTCGGTACCACGCGAGACAACCAATTCTGCCTCTTCTGTCTCTGCATAGAGCGTGACAAGGCGATCGAACTTATTCTCGGGTAAATAGAAATGGGTGTCGTGCATTTTTAATGGAACAAAAATTTCCTCGTTAAAGAATTGATTTAAGGATCTACCACTTACAACCTCGACGAGATATCCAAGTAAGTCTATGCTGAGGCCGTAGGTGTAGTTTGAACCTGGCTCGAAAAGCAACGGTTGCTCCGCTAAAAGTTTCATTTGAGTTGCCAGTGTAGTTTCTTTGCTGGTCATTCCATCAATTATTCCAGCCCTGACATAAGAACTCTGTAAGCTATTTGATGCAAACGGATAACTTAGGCCAGAGGAATGAGTGAATAGGTCAATAATTTTTATCGGTGTTTTGGCGGCGACTACGGCGGACACATCGTCATTTGAATTTACCTCAGAAACAACCATCATATCGGCATACTCTGGAATGTACTTTGATATGGGGTCGTTCAGCTGAAAAAGTCCGCGCTCGTATAAGATCATCGCACTTACAGCTGTTACAGCTTTCGTCATTGAAGCTATGCGGAATATGCTGTCTTTTTTCATAGGGGCTGAGGCCGCAACATCCGAAAAGCCAAAGCTTTGGTGGTACGCCAATTTGCCATCCCGAGCAATCAGGGCTACCGCGCCCGGTATCTTCCCACTGGCGATTTCTGCAGTAATTGTCTCATCTATTCTGTTCAGGCGCTCTTTCAGAAAGCCCGTGGGGTCGAGTGGAGCAGATACTGATAATTGAGCTTGTGCAGTGTTGCTGATAGAGAGTAATAAAGTGACCAAAAAAATTGCTTTTTGTATTCTTTTTTTTACGGATAGAGTTTGCATGCTTAAGCCTCATTTACATCTTGAAATATTGTCCCTGATCACTTTCGAGCGAAAAGAGGGCAACGTCTTACGACAGTATTTTTAGGATTGATTAAATTTTAGGGGATTAATACCGGGACGAAACGGGTCATGCCTTTAAACACGCCTACGTCCCCGGCATATATGTTACCGTCTTTGTCAGCGGTAACGCCTTCTCCCATCGCACCAACGCCACCCATACCCGATGGCCGAACAGTCGAAACATGCTCCGGTATAAAATACAGAACCTCACCATTGCGAGCGTTGCCAACACGCAATCCCTTCCTCCACCCGCCCGGGTTGTAGTTTTCATCAGACTCCGAATCGATGGCGTAGAGCATATCATTGCTTGGGTCTATGTGGATTCCCGAGATTCGGCTAAATTGGTACCAAGTATCAACCCACTCACCATCTTGTGTGAAAATCTGAATACGGTTGTTGCCACGATCTGCAACGAAGAGACGACCCTTAGAATCCATTGCGAGGCCGTGGGGAGAGCGGAACTGGCCATCATCCCAACCATATTCACCGAAATGACCGATGTAAGTCCCATCGGGCGCCCACATAGTTATTCGACTCTTTGTCTCTGCGTTAGGTTCTCCTTGGAACTGAGCGCCGTGCGTTTCCGCAATATATATGCGGCCATTTGGTGCGATCAGAACGTCATTGGGTTCGGTAAGGTGTGTGGGCGGATCGCCCAGCTCTCCCGGGGTGCCGATCGTCATAAGAAGTTCACCGTCTGGACTAAATTTTAAAATTGCACTACCTAATTGGGCCGCGGCCGGGTTTTGTTTGATTTCGTCTTCTCGAGCAGTTCGGGCATCAGCGATCCAAACGTTGCCCTCATGGTCCACGTCAATGCCGTGCGGCCATAGAATTTGTCCGGCACCGAATTGTCTTACAACACGTCCGTTCGGGTCGAGTTTTACGATTGGGTTTGTATCAGGCGCGGTGGCACACTGATTGCTTCCGCAACGATCGCCAGCCCAAACATGGACTCCGTCGACATCGATATCAACTGCGCTGACTGAGCCCCATCGACGCTCATCTGGCAAAGAACCAAAATTGCGTTGTGTGAGGTAAGGATTCGGTAAGTTGTTGATCGGTCGTTGACCTGAATGCGCTGCAGGTTTTCCAGTCTCTGCCATCGATCCTTCAGTCTGGGCCATTGGATTCGATTGTGCCATGATCCCTGAAGACAGCAGAAGAGCCGTAAGTCCGAAAAAATATTTTTTTGTGATTTTTTTTAGCCAACTGATACTAAAACTCATGCTCATAATCTATTCTCCACTTGAAACTCAGCAATATTTCTGATGATTTTATTTAATTGTAAAAATAATGAGATTTGGCCAACGCGTTTATTTGATCAACGGTCTGTCGTCTTTACTATCCTGTTACGACGGTATATATTAGACTAGATATTTATACAATTGAATAAAAATTTGCCCGCCCACTGAAGATGAAATTCATGCAATAGCCTTCAGAGTGGTTGCCGGATTAGAGACAACGCCATGGAAATCTGCATAAAACTGAAGTCATTATTTAATTTTTGTCTGCAAACTCTCATCACTGTCGGAACCGTCTACGCTCAGTCCTCTTATCAGGCTCCGCTCACTATTGATGGACATCCTGACATTCAAGGTGTTTGGGCAAACAATACCGTGACTCCAGTGCAACGGCCCGATGTGTTTGAAGGCCGGGAATTTCTCACTGCCGAAGAAATGCAAATTATTTCGACGAGAGCTGGCGAAATTACTGCCGATACCGATGACGCTTTGTTCGGTGAATCAGTGATTACATCAGCGTTGACGGGCGACGTGAAATCTAATGATCCATCGACGGGCAATTATGATCAGTTTTGGCTGGCAGATCGAAGTATACATAATCGTACCTCCCAGATCATTGACCCCCCTAATGGCAAATATCCTGCGCTTAACGCGGAAGGCATGGCTCGGCGAGAGCGAATGAGACAGTTAAGAAATAACTCGGCGGCAGCAGGTGAACGTTTCGAGACATTAGATTCATACGAGACCCTAAGTCAGGATGATCGCTGTATTACTAATGGTGCACCATACTTAGATTCTGGCTATAACAGTTATTGGCAGATAGTGCAGTCGAAGGATTACGTCGTGATCGTACAAGAGATGATCCACGACGCTCGCGTCATTCCGATTAAGAGTATGCCAACCCTTTCCAATGAAATCGAGCTGCTCCATGGTGATTCTCGCGGGTACTGGGACGGCGACACTCTTGTAGTAGAAACGCGTAATTTTTCGGACAGGAGTGAGCTTAGCCACAATCGAGCTGAGTTAAATGTTGAACGTTTCACTCGCATCGGAGAGACGGAATTGCGCTATCAGATTACTTCGAATGACCCGGGCACCTATTCAGCACCCTATACGCGAGAAATCATCTTCGATTATTCTGATGGTGACATATATGAATTTGCATGCCATGAGGGAAATTATGCGTTACCAAACATGTTGCGAGGTGCCCGGGAGGAAGAACGTAGAGCAAGAGCTAGTGCCAATTAGTGCCTTTTTTTTCATGATCAGATTGATGGCAGGTGTGAACTTATTTTTGTTAGCCGCTAAGGCGCGTAATTTTTTATCTACCTCCCTATTTCTTTCGTGGACTAGTTTAGGGTTTTCTGACATCCCAATGACGACAGGCCCCTATACTGGGGGTATTAATGACGACGCCACGGTGGAGGGAACTCATGGCGTTTTGTCCGGTGATCCCCGGGATTCCTTTCCGAAACGGGACTGGGAATTAGGCAATCCGGATCTTATCTTGAAGCTGGCGAAGCCATATTCCATTCCAAAGGGTGGCTCTGACGTGTTTCGTAATTTTGTAATTCCAAATGTCACTCCCTCAGATCGTTATGTTAGCGGGCTTGAGTTCAAGCTTGATAACCATAAACTTGTTCACCATGCCGAGTTTCGGATTGATGAGACTGAAGTTTCGTGGCAACGTGATGATGCGGATCCAGTGACCGGCTACGCTGGGATGAGCAATGATACTGCACATCATCCTGACGGACATTTTATAAATTGGGTGCCAGGAAAGCTGGTATCTCATTTGCCTGGGGAACTTGCTTGGCGGCTCCCAGCAGGCGCAGATCTTGTGGTTCAGCTGCACCTGATGCCGACTGACTCCGAGGGAGTGGTTGATCCGGAGATTGGGCTCTACTTCGCTGATGCTCCCCCCGAGCTGAAGCCTCGGATGCTCTGGCTGGGCTCGCGTTTGCTGCCAATTCGTGCCGGAGAGGCTCGCTTCTCGGTCCGTGACAGTTTTAAACTACCTATCGACGTTGAGGTGCTGAGCGTTCTTCCGCATTGTCATTTCATCTGCAAGAAGGTTCAAGGTTGGGCTATTCTGCCGGACGGTAGCCAACTATCGCTTGCGAAAATTGAAGAGTGGGATTTTTACAGTCAGCAGGAAACACGGTTTATACAACCGCTGAGACTGCCGCGTGGTACAAATATACTAGTGGAGTTTGATTATGATAATTCCACAGAGAATAAACGTAACCCTAATTCTCCCCCTGTAGACATTAAATTTGGCCCTCTTTCTTCGAACGAAATGGCGGACTTCTGGATTCAAGTCTTGGCTCAGAATGAAGATGAAGGTGAGAGAATTAGCCAATCCTCCGCGATCCACTTGCAACAGAAAATAATTGAACATTTGGAACGGCAGGTTGAACTGATGCCTGATGTCAAGGGCTATGTTGAATTGGCACGCAGCCACAGGATCCTTAATGAGCTGAATAGGATTGCGAGGTCTGAAAGCAAGGGTATTGAGCAGTCTAGGTGAGGCTGTAAATTTTTAAGTTTTTAATAAGATACTTCCGCAGGAAAACACAAGATGGCAGATGCTCTTTTTGAATCATTTAAAATAAAAGAAACAAAGTTTAAAAATCGTATTTTTTCTGCAGCACATGAACCTGCTTTTACCGAGGAAGGGATGACAGCGAAACGCTACATCGCATATCACGAGGAGAAGGCTAGGGGAGGGATGGCAATGTCCATGATCGGAGCCTCTACTGTGGTCAGTCGTGACTCCCCCGCAACATTCGGAAATGTGGATGCTTCAACCGATCGAATTATAGAATGGTGGGGTAAGCTCGCTGCGACTATGTCTGTTTATGACTGTAAGGTAATCACTCAACTTACTCACCTCGGCCGACGAACGAGCTGGGCGGACCCAGATTGGTTACCCCTAATGTCAGCATCATGTGTCCGTGAGCAGGCGCATAAGCAATATCCCAAAGCAGTCGAGGTTGAGGACATCAATCGAATTAAAGCTGAGTATGTAGCGGCGGCTATTCGCGCCGAACAAGCAGGACTCGATGGAATTGAATTAATGGCGTACGTGCAGTTTGCTGGCTCGTTTCTGATATCAGATCAGAATTTCCGTAGCGATCAATATGGTGGTCAGAGCATCGACAACCGGATGCGTTTTAGCTTAGAAGTCCTCGAAGAAATCCGCGCGGCGGTTAGTAGCGATTTTATTGTTGGGATTCGGACAACCGGCGGTGATCCTGATGGGATGAGCGAGGAAGAGGCGCTCGATATCAATTTGCGTTACGCCGATAGTGGGATGACTGACTATCTTAATATTGTTTACGGCTCGGTGATGGGGAGTGAGGTAGGCGTTAGTCGGTCGGTTCCACCAATGGGCACTCCTGCCTCACCGCACACTGAAAAGCTAAAAAATATTCGCAGTCAAATAAGTGTGCCGGTGATTCATTCATGTCGGATAATGGATCTCAGTTCCGCCAGAAATGCACTTGAGATTGGGGCGATGGACATGGTGGGAATGACCCGAGCACATATGGCAGACCCCCATATCCTCTCTAAGTTTTCGGCCGGTGAGGAACATAGAATTCGCCCTTGCGTTGGAGCCGGACATTGCATCGATCAGATTTACCATTCGGGTGCTGCTTACTGTATTCATAATCCGTCGACCGGACGTGAGCAGACAATCCCTCAGCTTGTTGAGAAAAGTGTGGCCCCTGCAAAGAGCATTGTCGTCATCGGTGCTGGTCCTGCTGGAATGGAAGCCGCCCGAGTTTCAAAGTTGCGAGGCCATGATGTGAGGATCTTTGAGGCTAGCTCCGCTGCAGGCGGTCAGCTGTTACTTGCGTCTCGAGCACCGCGCAGAGGCGATCTCATTGGTATCGTTGATTGGCTCAAAGGCGAGCTTGAGCATATTGGTTTGCCAATTGAGTATGACCGTTATATTGAGGCTGATGATCTAGCAGACATAGGAGCTGACATTATTGTAGTTGCTACAGGAGGTATGCCGAATACAGAGTTCTTTGAGTCCGGTCATGAGTTATGTATCTCAAGCTGGGATGTTTTGACAGGACAAGCCAAGCTTGACGGTGACATTTTGCTTTATGACGAAAACGGCGCCGAAGCCGGTGTAGGAACTGCAGAGTTCTTGTTGGACCAAGGAAAAAAAGTTCACATGGTGACGCCTGATCGACTCATCGGTACTCACATCGGACCCACAAATTACCCGTCAGCGATTAAGAAATTTTACAACTCTCAAATGCAAATGACGACAGATCACAGATTAGTCTCATTGCGGCGCGAGAATGGAAAGGTAGTCGCACGATTATGGTGTGATATTAGCGGTTCTGCTTTTGAGGAAATTGCTGATCATGTGGTGGTTGAAAATGGAACCTTGCCAGCCGACGATGTGTATTTTGACTTAAAAAAAGATTCTATTAATTCAGGCATGACGGATATCAATGCGTTGGCGGACCTTCAGCCTCAATCCATTAGTTTCAATACAAAAGGGCGGTATCAGCTCTTCCGAATCGGTGACGCTGTCGCCAGTCGCAGTGTGCACGCGGCTATGTTTGAGGCTAGGCGATTGTGTATGATGTTTTAGTTAGTTTCACAGTTTCTTAGCTGTCGCCTTACAGCAACTAATTTGGATTTGGTTCTCGGTAAACTCAAGGGCAACATCTGCCGGGAATCGCCGTATTTTTTGTTCGTTCCTCAAAAAGAATGGGATGCTTACTTTGCTGCTTTTCTTTTTTGTCAAAGGACCTGACCTCAGGACCGTCTTAGGTGTAAATCACGCAAGTGTAAGAATTCGAGTTTCAAGCTTACGGTTTTTTTTCGAAATAGATTAAGGTAGTTTCGGTCCTGCTGCTACTAAGGCGCTACCTTCAATATTATCGGTGAACTTTTCGAAGTTCTTTATAAACAAACCTGCCAAATCGATGGCTTTTGTCTTCCATGTGATCTTGTCTTCATAAGTATTCCGTGGGTCTAGTAGGTTACTTTCAACTGAGTTGATACCGACTGGCACAGTAAGGTTAAAGTAAGGAAGAATGAAAGTTTCAGCGTTGTCAATCGATCCATCGAGGATTGCTCTAATAATGGCACGAGTGGCCGAGATTGATATTCGTTCTCCAGTCCCATTCCAGCCAGTGTTGACTAGATAGGCTGATGAGCCTGCCGCCTCCATTCTTTTACTCAATTCCTGCGCGTACCTCGTCGGATGTAATGACAGGAATGCAGCTCCAAAGCAGCTAGAAAAGGTGGGCGTCGGCTCAGTAACCCCACGTTCAGTGCCGGCCAGCTTTGATGTAAAACCTGATAAAAAGTGATATTTAGTTTGCTCTGGAGTGAGTTTCGATACTGCAGGTAGTACGCCAAAGGCGTCAGCTGTAAGGAATATTACTTGTTTAGCGTGGCCTCCTCTCGAAATAGGTTTGACGATGTTCTGAATATGATAAATCGGATAGGACACTCTTGTATTTTCTGTCTTGGATGAGTCGTTGTAATCAATGATCCCACCCTCGTTAACGCTTACATTTTCTAGCAACGCGTTGCGACGGATTGCCCTATAAATGTCTGGTTCATTTTCCTTGCTCAATTTAATGGTTTTTGCGTAGCAGCCCCCCTCAAAATTGAAGACTCCATCGTCATCCCAACCGTGCTCGTCATCGCCTATTAATTGACGCTCAGGATCAGTGGAAAGTGTGGTCTTGCCAGTTCCGGAAAGGCCAAAAAAAATTGCGGTGTTTCCATCTTTTCCAATATTGGCTGAGCAATGCATTGATGCTATGCCGTTAAGCGGTAAAAAGTAATTCATCATCGAAAACATACCTTTCTTCATTTCACCGCCGTACCAGGTTCCGCCAATCAATTGAATCTTCTCTGTAAGGTTAAAAGCGACGAAGTTTTCTGAGTTCAAGCCTTGTTTTTGCCAATCTAAATTAGAGCATTTTGCACCATTCATAACGACAAAATCGGGTTCAAAGTTTTTAAGTTGTTCGATGGATGGTCGAATAAACATATTCTTTACGAAGTGTGCCTGCCAGGCAACTTCCATAATGAAACGCACTTTTAGGTGACTGTTGTCGTTCGCGCCACAGATTGAATCCACTACATAAAGTGGTTTTCCGCTGAGTTGATGGGTTACTTTTGATTTTAGATCTGTCCAAGTTGATTGATCGATGGGCTTATTGTCATTTTTTCCTTGGTTCGACCACCAAACAGTATCTCGGGTGACGTCATCCATCACTAAATATTTGTCTTTCGGAGATCGTCCAGTAAAAATTCCTGTATCCACCGCAATTGCGCCCGTTTCTGTAAGCTTTCCTTTCTCAAAGCCCTCTAGTTGGCTATCTGTTTCTTGTTCGAATAGAAATTCATAGGAAGGGTTGTAGAAAACCTCGCTAATATCTGTAATGCCATAAGGGGCCAGGTCTGGGCTGGGTTGTTGAGATTTTTTCATAAGTTTAACCTTAAAAAGTCACTTTCCTATCGGTGAATCGTTATATTTGGGGTGTTATTTTTTGTTGTTTATGAAAGCGTTGATTTTACGCTTTCAATTTTTAATTTTGTCATTTCAGAGCTGTTGTGGTCTTACGGACGTTTGGGGGATTAAGCGTGTATGCATATAAACTTTGAGCCATCGGAAAATGTTGTATTCAATCAATTTCACCTAGCCGTATTTTCATTTCTCTGAAAAACATAAATAAAAACGCTGTGGCTAAAACGCTGAAAGCCATAACAAATAATAAGTAGTAATTCCAACTGGACTCAGCTAGTTTCCCCGCAACAACATTGAAAATAGCTGAAGAAATGTATCCGAATACGTCGACTAACGTGAGTGTGAAGCCGATGTGATACCCTCCTAGGCCGGTAATATAAACGTTAACTGGTAAATACCAAGCCGGAGCGAAGGTGAAGCCAAACATAAAAATCAAAATGAAGCTCATTATTTGTGTTGAGGCGTCGCTAAGCCCAAAAGATTTTATGGACCACAATAAACCAACGAACAACGTGCTCAAGCTGAGGCAACAGATCAATAAAATTCTAAGGTTTTTAAATTTAAGGTGGTCGTAAAGAAAGCCAAAGATCACCACAGAAAATAGAGCTCCTAAAGGGAAAAAAGCGGATGCCTTCGCTGCATCTGCCGCGCTTAAGCCGGTCGCTTGGTTTAGATATAAGGGTGCGTATCCCACAAAATCATATAAGACAAACAGCATCATCATCATGAGAGTAATGTAGACAAAGCAACTGTCTTTTCTGAGAGTTGCCAACCACGGGAAAATACTTTTTAGTGTTTCGGAGAATTTTATGTGGACAAGCTTTTCTCTTTGGTCTTTGAGTCCTACTCTAGTCGGTGATGGTTTTATTAGGTATAAAAGGATAAATGAAGCGAGAAAGTAAAAAGATCCTGCAATGACAAAAGAAGAACGCCAGCTGAATGCAGCGACAAGAGCGCCCAAAAGTACCGCTGATAATGCTGTATGAATCCGAGAGCTCGTAGATACAATTCCCCATGCTTTTCCGTGATGTTGCTTTGGAAACCATTGATTTATTAAAAGCCCTACCGAAGGCCAACCTATGGTTTGTGTTAGGCGCATGATAAAGTGAATAAGACTAAAAAAGAAAATCGATGAAGGTAACGAAAACGTCATCGTAGTCAACGCGACTGTTGACACGCAAGCGAACAGAGCCAATCTTCCCCCAATGAAATCAGCGATGATCCCTGAGAACATCTTTCCAACGATTGAACCTACAGCGCCCCAGGCTAATATCTCGCCGAGTTGTGACGTGGTCAGCATGATGTCTGGGTCTTCAGACATCGCTGGGCTGAGGGCACCAATCGTGTTTCGGCAAAGCATCGTTCCGCCATACGCCAAGAACATTAATGCAAGGATCTTCCACTGCTGATGGTTTATTTTGTCACCTTCTGTCATCGAGCAGCCTTTGGTAGATGTAAGTGAATGCAATAGATCGACTTTGGTAAGGCGAATGTGGGTTCGGACCAGGTCACTCAGCTTTCGTTCTCAATTTAATCTTTGTAAATCATCAATAGTAAGTTAAGAAAAGGTTTTTAGTCTTCGAGCCGTGACATTATTAATGCAATTGGGTTTAGCGGCATGCTTTTTGCCCTGTTCGAATGAAATATTCTGTGAGGGAAGCACCTAAGGTGTCCCCGCATCCTTGCTTAGGTGTCCATACATTAATTCTTCTGCAAACTCTACGCATCTGAATTCAAGCAATTGCATATCCGTATCGAGTCGTCGATACAGTGGCAATCGAATAGTCCATGGCCTTGTGTAGACATTTGGGTCTACTAAGGTTGCTTCGTAAATTAACGCATTAGGACCAATGTGTGTATAGCGCTCTGTAACGCGCAGGGCATCTGTATGGTGGTTACCCGCATGGTCGAGCCAGGTATCCGGTACTTGGTCTGTTACATCAATTACGAGAGAGTCGCCCTCAAAATGACCTCGACTATGCCCCATCCAGCTGAAAACTGGCGCTTCAAAATCGGGACGATTCATATAAACAACTCGATTTGCATTAGCAAATTCGTAAGCCATTACAATATGCTCGGTTGACTGAATAATTTGAAAGGGGAATGGCAAGTAGTTTGCGCGAGGAACTCCCGGCATAAAACATTTAACGATTGGATCTAAGGTTAGCCAGTTGTCTTTGTTTGTTTGTTGCTGTTCTCGGGCTGATGCTGTGTAAGGTATCGTTTCTCCATCAACAACCCCTAATCCCGCTGGAATAGAACCCACGGCACCAAGCATCGGCAGTGGCGGAAAATCTGCAGCATGGGGTTCGAGGTTGTAATGCGCGGTACCTAAGGCCTGCCAAATACCACCGAAGTCTGGGTTGCCATCAGCTGTGCGCGGAACCGATGGCATGTCCGCTGCGTGAGCGCTGACCGAGCCAGCAAGAAAAATAAGGAATAGAGGAATTATTGTGCATCGGTGGGTTGAGAAATTGTTCATTGTGGCTTCCATGGTAATTATTTTCGTCTGTCGATCCAAAACTGACCATTGTGAATCGCAATCGTTGGTTGCATGATGCGTCTTTTTGAGAATGAAAATTCGTTCATTTTATACGATCAGCTATGGCGTCTTGTAAACCATAAATACCAATCATAGCTGCAGCTCCCAGTGGTGAAAACGGGTGAAAAGGCACCTTTCGAATTTTTTTCTCCACCGGTAAAATCAGATCCTCTTTTTCAGAATCTCCCTGACAGAAACTGAGCTCTCGACCAAGTAAAGTCGACAATGCAATGCCGCGACCATTGTACCCTTGAGCAGCCCAGACGCCGTCAGCTAGACGTATTATTCTTGGGAACTGGTCGACGCTGACTGCGATCCATCCGCTCCAGCTCTCACCCCATTCGACAGAGCCAATGGCTGGGTATACATCTTTGAGGCGTTGACGAGCGACTTTTAAATCCGCTTTGCCCTTGGCGCCCATGGCAGGCCCGCCGACTCCAAGATGTAATTGCCCGCTGGGAAGCTTTCTAATACCGGACCAAAGTTGCCGAGTATCAGTAATAAAGTGATTTTGAGGGAGTATGCTGTCTAATTGGGCGGGATCAACAGCGGCAGTGGTTGCTCCGAAGCCCCTTACTGGGATAAAGCCTTTTTCAAGTCCAGGCCAAACTCCCTTCGTGTAGGCATTAGTGCAAAAGTAAACGTTCTCGCACTCGACGCTACCTTGAGGGGTGGTGACACTCCAGCTTTTGGTTTGGGTTTGTTGTACATCCAGAGCAGGGGTATTGATGTATTGTTTGGCCCCTAGTCGGTGGGCGTTTTCGAATAAGCCTCGAGCATAACTGTATGGACTTACCGATAACGCCCGTTTATCGATGAGACCACCACGGTAGTAATCACTGCCAATGACTTCGCTAAATTCACTTCCGCCAAGGTATTCGACGTCTGCACCACGTGCTTGCCAGTACTCGGCCCGTTTTTGAAGCTTTTTATAAAATGGCTTCGAGTGGGCGCCAAATGCCCATCCGCCACCGGGGAATGCTGCATCAATTTTATAACGTTCTAGCAGCTGTGAAACAAGGGCCGGACCGTGTGCGAGAGCATCAATGAGACGTGTACCGCGCCGCGTTCCGTAGTGGCGAAGAATAGCGTCTTCGCTGTTTTTATGACAGGGAACAACCGAACCGAAAGCTCGGCCAGATCCCCCCCAGCCAGGAACTTTGGCTTCAAGTTGCACTACTGATCGTCCTGCTTCGGAAAGGTGCAGGGCTAGGGTGTTACCTGTGATTCCTGAACCGATCACCACTGCATCAGAGTGCGTGTCACTTGTTAAAATTTTCCTCTCGAGCTCTCTCGTATCCGAAGATTGATAGCATGCTGGGATACTATACGGCTCATAAGGAAGGTGTGACATGACGTTGGCCCAGTTTGAATTATCGAAAACGAGATTGTTAGGGAAAAATTTGTTTATTCAAATGTATAAAATTATTCATATGTATAAAATACCTTTAAGCGGGCTGAAGTTCAAGCTAAAGTAGACAAGTTATTCGTTAATGCGAAACTTAAGCAGCCGTCGTTTAAACAGTATTTTATTTTGGGTTGGCAATGTTTCTCATTGGTTCGCGATTCTTTTTATATGGATGCGGTCGAACGACGCGACACAAAGGAGCGTTTTACTATGTTTTATGTGATAACTTCGTCTGCTTGTTTCAACGACAGTTAAATGTATTATGTTGTTTTATTATGTTGTTTTATTATGTTTGAAAGGTAATTTTATAGTATGACATCGGCTACTCCGAGGCCCATCAGGCGCTCAATGACTGATGAGGTGAGAGATCATATTCGTGACGGGATCGCTGAAGGGCGCTATCTTCCTGGAGAGCGTTTGCGGGAGGGTGCGATAGCAGAGGTGCTCAATGTCAGTCGAACGCCAATCAGAGAAGCCATGAGAATACTTGAATCCGAGGGCTTGATAGTTATGCAGCCTTGGAAAGGAATTACAGTGGCAACTCTGACCCGCAAGCAGGTTTCGGATTTCTATTCATATCGAGAAACGATAGAGGGGCTTGCGGCTGAGATGGCCGCACGTGTGGTTACTGATCGAGATATTGAAAAGCTAGACAATATTCTTGTGCAGTTAGAAAACAAACTTGAGCAGACCGGCAGCGAATTGGCACAGGCCAATGAGAGCTTTCATCAAATGATATTCGATATCTCAGGAAGCACCTTTTTAAAGCAGTCTCTTGCTGTGATTAACACTGCGAAAATACTGATCTGGAAGCCTGTGCATCGATCTCACGAGCGGTGGGATTCGGCGCAACAGGAGCATCGCCAGCTGTTCAATGCTTTACGGGAACGTAATCCTGTAGCAGCACAGAAAGCTGCTAAGGAGCATGTGCGCAGAGCTGCGATGACTCGAATTGCTGCTATTGTGAGCGATGAGCTCGGACTCGAAGACCCTGAAAGTTAAGTCAATTGTGTTGATTTAATCAGCCCACAAGATTGCTTTTGTCTGCATATAAATTCTAATGCCTTGTGTTCCTTTTTCGCGCCCTAGGCCACTTTCTTTGTAGCCTCCAAAAGGTGTCGATATTGATTGTTGCTTGTAAGTGTTGATCCACACCGTGCCTGCTTGTAGCTTATGAGCGACTCGCCGGGCACGTTTTATATCGTTTGTCCAAATTCCCGACGCAAGTCCATAAGCGCTATCGTTAGCTTGATCAAGCAAATCTTCTTCGTCGTCAAACGGGAGCACAGTCACCACAGGGCCGAAGACTTCCTCCTGACAAATGCTTGATTCGTTGCTCACATTGCTAATCACTGTAGCCGGATAGTATGCGCCCGATACAAATTCTGCCGCCTGTGGGATCTCCCCCCCGCATAATAGCTCTGCGCCTTGCTCGAGGGCTAACGTTACAAGCCTATGCACCAAGTCGCGGTGCTGAAAATTTGCTAACGGGCCTAATTCAGTGGCAGGCGCTTCAGGGGGACCCATTACCAAACCTTCCGCATGTTCAACGAGTGCATTTACAAATGGCTCAAAAATTGATCTTTGAATAAATACTCTTGAACCGGCGACGCAGGACTGCCCCGAGCCTGAAAATATTCCACTTGCGACGCCGCTCACAGCATCTTTAAAATCGGCATCTGCAAAAACTATGTTTGGTGACTTTCCGCCCAGTTCTAAGACTACGGGTTTAAGTAAAGCCCCCGCACTAGCAGCAATACGTTTCCCAGCTACGGGACCGCCGGTGAAGCTAATCATGCCGATAGCAGGATGCTCAACTATGAGACGCCCTATGTCTGAAGCACCTGTAATGACTGACAAGACACCCTTGGGTAAGCCGGCCTTTTCGCCAATGCGAGCGTATTCGAGTGCGATAAGCGATGTAACTTCAGAGGGTTTTAGGATAACGCAATTCCCAGCGGCGAGGGCAGGTGCGAGTTTATTAGCTTCGAGTAGTGCTGGGGAATTCCATGGAGTTATTAAGCCCACTACACCGATCGGTTCACTCACTGCGATTGATAGATAATCTCCGCGTGAGGGTGTTACCGTATCTTCTAATGTTTCGCAGATGCCGGCGTAATACCGAAAACAATTGGCGGCGCTGGCAATTTGGCTGCGGCTTTCACGAATTGTTTTTCCATTATCGCTCGTTTGAATTTGACTGAGATTCTCAGCATCTTCATCGATGAATTCGCCGATTCGGTATAGAATTTTTGCACGCGCGTGTGGCTTTAAATCACTCCATTCGGAAGTATTCAGCGCTTTGAGTGCTCCTTTTACGGCGGTGTCGACGTCAGTTGCGGAGGCCCCACCAATAGTTGCGATTTCTTCTCCGGTAGCCGGATTTATTGTCGCAAAAGGTTCTCCGCTACCGGTCGTCCATTCGCCGGCACTAAAAAATTTCAATGTTTCGCTCACCAAGAGAGCTCCTTATTGGTAAGTAGTTTATGGGCTGAAGCTGCACAATTCTTTAACAGCATAAGGATCCTAATTACAAATTGATCTTTTTCCAGAGGGAAAATTATTCGATTAATCAACAGGTTGTGGCATCTTGTGAGCAAGTCACAGATTATTCAATCGTATAAGTTCTTGACTACAATTATGCAAATGTATAAATTACCGCCTATGTTTCGCAATTACAAGTATCTTCTGTCCCTTCATCCACACGACAACGCCGTATCTGCGCAATAGTTCGATACAGTAACAAAAGGTAGTAACCAATTGAGTATTCCAGCAAACGATGATTTTGACCCAGTCACTCTAGAGATAATGTGGTCTAGATTAATTTCTATCGCAGATGAGTCTGCAGCGGCACTACTTCGCACCGCTTTCTCAACGTTGGTGCGTGAGTCTAATGATTTCTGCACCGTGTTGATGGATGCGCAGTGTAATTGTCTTGCTGAAAATACAGGAGGTATACCGTCATTTGTTGGAATGCTTCCCAGTTCTGTGAGAGATTTTATTGACCGAATTCCTATCGAAGAGTGGCGGCCAGGTGATTGTGTGATCACAAATGATCCGTGGATTGGCTCTGGGCATTTACCAGACATCACCATGGCATCACCTATTTTTTATAAGGATAAACTAGTCGCCTTTTCTGGATCGATTGCCCACCTTCCCGATATTGGAGGTGCTGGTTGGGGCTCTGATTCTCGAGAATTAGTGGAAGAGGGCTTACGTATAATGCCCGTGAAATTTATTCGGGAAAATGTGGAGGACCCTTTTGTAGGCGAGACAATTCGTTCTAACGTTCGTGTTCCAGATCAAGTAATCGGTGACATTTATGCTCAGGTTGCTGCGCAACGGGTCTGTGCGAAAGGGGTTCAGCAATTTCTCGAAGATACAGGACTTGATGAGCTCACCGCGTTGTCCGAGGCTTTGCGAAGTCGGGCAGAGAAAGCTATGAGAAATGCGATTGAATCGGTTCCCGATGGCTGTTGGCGAGCTTCAGTAGATGCTGACGGTTTTGATAATGAAGAGACCCACATTGAGTGCGAACTTACAATTAAAGGATCGAATCTTCACTTAGACTTTGCGGGCACTTCACCGCAGATAGCAAGAGGAATTAATTCAGTTCTCAAGTACACATATTCATATGCAACCTATCCAATAAAATGCGCCCTCGATCCTGACAGTCCGCGTAATGAAGGTTCTTTTTTGCCGGTAACAATATCAGCACCCGAAGGATGCATACTTAACCCAACTTCGCCGGCGCCGACGGCAGCGCGGCATTTAACCGGCCATTTTTTACCCGGAGTGATCTACAGGTGCCTAGCTCAGGTTGTGCCCGAAAAAGTAAGTGCGGATTCAGGTAGTTCACCGACACTGCGGACGGTATACGGCGGAGTTGATCTTCAAGGAAATCGGTTTAATCAAGTTTTATTTGCTTGCGGCGGATTGGGTGCAAATCATCGAATGGACGGATATGCGTGCACTGCTTTTCCCTCAAATACTGGGGTAGGAAGCATCGAAGCACTGGAAAGCGCTTCACCCTTGCGTGTCTGGAAAAAAGAATTGGCTATCGATTCTGGTGGTGCGGGTCAATTCCGGGGTGGTTTGGGTCAGGATATCGAAATTGAAGTTTTGTCCGAATATCCGGTCAATTTATCAACGTTAGCTGACCGCGGGAAATATCCTCCCATGGGAATTCTTGGCGGTGGAAGTGGGTCTTTATCAAAGGTTGAGCTGAGTGACGGTTCGTATGCACATTTAAAATCTCGAGCTGTTTTAAAGCCAGGTGAGTTGTTGCACTTGCACTTTCCCGGAGGCGGTGGATTTGGAAAATCTGCCGAGCGCGACCCAGCGTCTATCCAGAAAGATATTGTTAATGGCTATATTTCTGCAGCCGCGGCGGAGAAGGAGTATGGGTATAAGGCATCCGGTAACTAAAGATTAAAAGTAATGGAACGATCGAATTTAAAAGGGTTGTAATGCAGAAAAGAATTAGAGTTGGTGTTGATGTAGGCGGTACTTTCACAGATTTTGTCCTAGTCGACGAACACCGAGACATGATTTTTACCGGCAAACAATTAACGACGCCGACCGATCCTGGTAAGGCGATATGTGAGGGAGTGTCGCGTATCGTAAGCGAGGCTGGTATTGAAATGTCACAGCTTGATGGCATTGTTCATGGTACTACGTTAGTAACTAACGCAGTCATCGAGCGACTGGGTGCGAAAGTTGGATTAATAACGACCAGTGGATTCAGAGATGTATTGGAGGTAGGGCACGAGATGCGCTATGACCTTTACGATTTATTTCTTGAGAAACCAGAACCTTTAGTTCCTCGCAATCTGCGTCTCACAGTAAATGAACGTATCGCTTCAACGGGTGAAATCTTATCCGAACTCGATGAAGCTGGAGTCAACGCGGCTTGTAATGAGTTGATTTCAAAAGGCGTCGATACGATAGCGGTATGTTTGATCAATGCTTATGTCAATCCGCAACATGAGGAGCGAGTAAGGGATCTTATCCTTGCTGACTATCCTGATCTGCCCGTGACGATATCAACAGTGGTTGCGCCAGAAATTCGAGAATATGAACGCACATGCACGGCTGTTGCGAATGCTTACGTTTTGCCCTTAATGCGGCGTTATATCGATGATCTCCAGAGTAAATTAACCGGATTAGGTCTAGAGGGACCATTAAACGTGATGCTCTCAGGCGGCGGTATAGCGGCCCTGCGGATCGCTCAAGAGGCGCCGATTCAAATGATTGAGTCGGGACCAGCCGCAGGCGCAATTTCAGGTGCTTATTATGGAAGATTAACTGATACACAATCTGTTATTGCATTTGATATGGGTGGCACAACTGCAAAAATGTGTCTTATTGAAGATTTTAATCCAGAGCATGCGAATACTTTCGAAGCCGGTCGAGTGCGTCGATTCCGTAAGGGGTCTGGTGTGCCGCTGAAAGTGCCGGTTATCGATTTAATTGAAATAGGTGCTGGAGGGGGCTCAATTTCCAGGCTTGATGCTATGGGGTTGTTAAAAGTGGGCCCCGATAGCGCCGCATCTGAACCCGGCCCAGTTTGTTATGGTTTAGGTGGGGAAAATCCTACGGTAACTGATGCTGACTTGTTGTTGGGTTACTTATCGCCGGAGTACTTTCTTGGCGGGGAAATGTCACTAGACGTTGGCATGGTTCGCAATGCGATTGAGGCCAAGCTCGCCACTCCTTCCGGTATGACTGCGACTGATATTGCAGCGGGGATTCATGCCATTGTTAACAACAATATGGCTGCGGCAACACGCGCTCACATCGCCGAGAAAGGTCGAGACCCACGCCGTTACACTTTGGTTGCGACTGGTGGCGCCGGGCCGGTTCATGCTTACGGCGTGGCTAAACAATTGAAGCTTAACCGGTTCATCTGCCCCCTTGGAGCCGGCGTTTCCTCCGCCCTTGGATTTCTCATTGCCGCCCCTGCGACTGAGGGAGTTCACAGCTATGTGTCCACTTTAGACCAGCTTGATTCAGAGAAAGTGCTTAAAATTTTCAACGATATGTCAGTCAGCGCTTCCAATTCCTTAGTGGAAGCTGGGGGTGATGTTAAGACGATCACCATCAAGCATCGGGTTGAAATGCGCTATCGAGGGCAGGGTTTTGAGATTTCTGTTGACCTCCCTGATGATCTTGCTGAGGTTGATCTGCCGAAATTACTGAAGGCTGACTTCCTGAAGCGTTATGCGGAATTATTTGGTCGCAGTATTTCAGATGTCGCTATCGAAACAGTGACATGGAGGATCAGTGCTTCAGGACCAACTCCTAACATTCAATTGAATTTTGAGGGTCAGCAAATTGATCGGGGTGCCGCGTCCAAGGGCGAGCGCCAGGTTTTTTTTCCAGAGACTGGCTATGCAACGTGCAAGATATACAACCGGTATGGCCTTGCAGCGGGGACGATTATTTCTGGGCCGGCGGTTATTGAAGAGCGCGAATCAACGGTTGTTGCAGGGCCGGACACCACGATATCAGTCGATGATCATTTGAATTTGATTATTGATATTCATTATGACCAAGTTAAGGATTAGGAATAAACCATGAGGAATACTGTAGAAGTTTTGGCGGATGCTTTTCGTGATGTGGGTACGCCTTTTATCGTCGGCCACCCAGGGGGCGACACTGTGCATTTGATGGACGCAGCGCGTGAACGGGATATGCGTTATATTTTGATGAAGCAAGAAGTTGCGGGAGCCATGCTCGCGGCGACCTGGGGTGAGATTACTGGTAGTCCGGGTCTTTGTACTTCAACCCGTGGGCCGGGAGCGACGAATATGGTCAATGGGGTTGCCTATGCTTGGCTGGATCGTGCGCCACTGATAGCACTTACCGACCAATACCCAACAGATATCTATGAGACAAGACTACGTCAAACGATTGACCATCAGAAAATATTTTCTCCAATCACGAAATGGAATACTACCTTGCAGGCTAACACTGCGGGTTTACAAATTCGCCATGCCCTCCAAGTTGCAACATCAGGGACACCGGGACCCGTCCACATTGATATTCCCTCACCAGAAATCACCAAACAAGCTATTCCTTTGGTCGGTGAGCCAAAACTATTATTACCGGAGCGTGTATCGATCGATCCGGATAGAAAGGCATTAGATAAACCACTGAAAATGATATCGAAGGCACGTAAGCCGATCATATTAGTTGGTCTTGGCGTTTATTGGGATAAGGCTTCGGCTGAGTTGGTTGGATTGGCCGAAAAGTTGGGCGCGCCCATTCTAACCACTTCTAAATGTAAGGGCGCGATTCCTGAAGATCACGAATTGAGTGCAGGCTGCATAATTGGTGGCACCATTGAGCGCGAGTTGGTTAACCAGTCGGATTTAATTATTACCATCGGGCTGGATATAGTTGAGCTTCAGCCTAAGCCCTGGCCTTACACGCTGCCAGTTTTATCAATTACGAATGTTCCCTCGCTGGATTGTTTGGTCCCTTTTGATATGGAAATGGTCGGTGACATTAAATTAATAGTTCAAGGCTTAACTGATTATTGTGAAGCAGGTCAGGGCTGGGGACTAAAAGCGGCGAGTGATTTTCGTGTAGCTGTTTCTAATGCTTTAAATACTCCCTGTAAGGGTCTTTCGCCTCAGGCGGCGATGGAAGCTGCTTGTGATGTGTTGCCAAGAGATACCGTGGCTACTTGTGATGCGGGTGCGAGTCGATTGCTGGTTGTACAAAAGTGGAAATCTCACGGTGAGCGCAACTTCCTTACCTCAAATGGATTGGGCTCTATGGGTTATGCAATACCGGGAGCTTTAGCTGCGCGTTTGGCCAGGCCGAAAAGCCCAGTTGTCGCTTTCGCCGGCGATGGTGGATTCTTGATGGCTGTTGCGGAATTACAAACCTCAGTAAAAGAAAACCTACCAATTATCGTTGTTGTCTTCGATGATCAAGAAATTGCGTTAATTCGGATTAAGCAGGCTCTTAAGGGTAAGGCAAAGTATGGCGTCGGTATCGGCGGTATGGACTGGGTTTCACTTGCACAAGGTTTTGGTGCCGATGGTGTAGTCGTAGATACCGCACACAAACTCGGTGATGCACTGAAAGCTGCTCTTAAAACGGGGAAGACAACTTTAATAGCTGCCCGCATAGATGGTTCCGGCTATATCGATCAATTCAACGCACTTCGTGAGGTGTAGGGAGTAATAATCATGCGTATGGAAGGTAAAAATATTTTGATAACCGGAGCATCCCGTTCAATCGGACGGGCCTGTGCAGAACGTTTTGCGGAGGAGGGTGGCAATATTGCTATTTTGGATATGCTCGAAGAAGCGGGGCAAAAATCCGCCGTTGAGATTGCAGAGCAATTCGGTGTTAAAGCTGTATTCTACAAATGTAATGTTGGCCTTAAGTTAGACGTAGATAAGACCATTGATAAGGTAGTTGAGGACTTTGGTAATATCGACGTATTAGTTTCGAACGCAGGTATTCAGCGGCGTGGCGATTTTCTTGATGTTACCGAAGAAGTGTTTGACGAAGTTATCCAAACTAATCTGAAATCAATGTATTTGGTGGGACAAAAAGTTGCCAAGCACATGGTTGCAGCAGGAAAAGGTGGCGCTATAGTTAACATGTCTTCAACCAGCGTTCGGATGACGATGCCCGGTATATCACCCTATGCGACTTCAAAAGGCGGTGTATCGACGCTTACGAATGCGATGGCGCTATCGCTTGCACAATATGGCATTCGCGTGAATGCTGTTGGTCCTGGGACGATCTTGACTGATTTAAGTCGTGAAGGTCTATTCAGTGATGCGGAAGCGCGTCGAAAAGTACTGACTCGCATACCTATGCGCCGATTGGGAGAGGGCAGGGATGTTGCGGGACCAGTTCTGTTCCTGGCCAGTGAGGATTCAGCATATATAACTGGCGAAACAATTTACGTTGACGGGGGGCGCTCAGGATTGAATTACAACGTTGAGATCCCCGATGAAATTCTTGAAAAGGCCTAAATTCGATGAGTATAGATAAATTCAAAGATCTAATTGTTTACTTTAATGGTGAGTACGTGCCTTGGGATCAGGCTAACGTGCACGTGTTTTCGCCAGCTGTGAAATATGGAGCGTCGGTGTTTGAGGGCATTCGTGGTTATTGGAATGAAAAAAAGGAAAAACTATTTTTATTTCGACTTGACGATCATATGGCGCGAATCGAGTTTTCGCAAAGGGTAATGCGTTTTGGTGAAATAGCTCCTGCTGGCCCGTTGTGTGATGCGACCCTGGAACTGATGCGCCGTAACAATTTTAGAGCCTCAGTCCACATTCGTCCGACTGTTTATCTTGACGAGTACGGGGAGTCATCTGCCCGTGGTCCGATTGGGCAATTTATTACCGCAATTCCTCGTGGGACCCCGAAGAAGGTTGAGGACGGCGTGCGCGCACAGGTGTCATCATGGGAACGAATATCAGACCGCTGCATGCCGGCTCGAGCGAAGGCAAACGCTAACTATAACAACTCTCGGTATGCTGGTATTCAGGCGAATATCGATGGTTATGACGCGGCCATTATGCTTAACAGCAGAGGGAAAATATCTGAAGGTCAAGGTATGTGCATCTTTATGATTAGAAATGGTGTTGCTATTACACCCTCTGTCACCAGCGATATTCTTGAAAGTATTACGCGTGACACTGTGATCATGTTACTGCGAGATATGGGTGTCGAAGTTAGGGAGCGTGATATGGATCGAAGTGAACTTTACGACGCCTCCGAAGCCTTTTTCTGTGGAACCGGTTGGGAGGTTACTCCGCTCAACAATGTTGACGGCTCGCCTATCGGAACGGGTGCGCCTGGTGACTTGACGAGAGAGTTACAGAGAAGATATTTCGATTTGGTTAATGGGGTTGCACAGGATACACATGGCTGGTTGACAGAAGTGTAATATAATTTTGGTTACTTCTTTACGAGATAATCCTATTGACTTCGCCTTCGATGAAACAGTAGAGCAGGCCAAAGGTTTAAGTATTTGTGCACGACGAAGAATATTTTGGTCATTACTTTAATCCTTACTGTAAACTTGTCGTTTTCACTAGTGTCAACGCAAAACCAAATTGTTACTGACATTTTTTTGAAATTGCTGTTTAAAAGAGTATGTAGTTAAATTCCTTGCTTCAACGTTTTTTTCTTGCTTTCTTTCAGGTTGTTTATGAAGAGTAAACTTAAAGCCAGAAACCTGGAGCGTCGATGTCAACTTTGCACATAGTTTTTCTAAGTCTTGCAGTTTCACAGATGCTAGTGCTTGCCAGCTACATTTTTATGTATCACTGGCGATCAGTATTGGGGCTTTTAGCAGGAGGGCTAGTGCTGACATTAATTTCAGGGTTGCTCGGTGAAGGGCTTAACTCTGTAGTTAATTCACAGAGCTCTCCTCGGTTAATTTACTTCACCATGGCTCTCAATCGCGTTGGCAATATTTCGATGTTTCTTGTTTGGATGCTATCGTTAAAATTATTCGACGACAACTTTGAAATTTCTAAAGTTAGGATCGGTATTTGGCTATTGATTTTTACATCATTAATAATGCGCTCGATCGGTAGCTACTACGCTCACTATCTGATTGAGTTAAGTTTTTTTTCTAATCTTGTCACCTGGGTTTATTCGCAGTTAGTCTTGATAGGTTTTTCACTGGCGGCGATTTATACTGCAATGGAGGGCTGGAGGCGCGATCTTGTCATTGAGCGTCGCTTTGAGCGTGTGATTTTTGTTGTTTGCGTCGCGATTCTTTTGTTATTGATGGGAGGCAACCGGAGTATTTGGGTGCTTTCTCTTGTCTCCGAAGGTTCTTATTTTCCGGGTATGCCCGTGCCCATGATTTCTTATTCTGTTTATGCCTATTGCGTCACGGTGGCTTTATTCCTCTGGGCGTTTCGCGTTGTGAATTTATCTTTTATTCGAACTCCAACCGGACCAAACTTGCACAAAGTAAGTAATGAACAAGTCGCTCGCGAGAGAGACCTGATTGATCAGATTAAGAAAGTTATCGCGGATGAAAAACTCTACCGTAATTCGAACCTGACTGTTCGCATGTTGGCTGAAAATTTGAACAGTCAAGAGTATCTGGTGCGACGAGCAATAAATAATCATATGGGGTACCGAAACTTTAGCGAGTTCCTAAACCATTATCGGATCGACGAGACAATTGAATTATTGGTAGGTACCAACGAACCAATTACAAACATAGGTTTCGATGTGGGCTATACATCTCTTTCCTCGTTTTATAAGGCATTTAAAACTCTGAATAACACAACACCGAAAGACTACCGGGCAAATCACAAACCTAAAATTTAATCTGTTGAGCATAATTGAAGTGGTCCTGGGGTGCTTATTGCCAGGCATGCAGTCCTAAGGGAAAATTTTTCTTGTTCGGATTTCGAAATTGAGAGGTTTCGGATAATTTCTAGCCGTAAGTTCACATTATAAAAAGAGGTCAGGCAGCGCTGACAGTTGTGAGCAAAAGAACCCGGACTTCATAATTTAGAGGAGCGTTTCTATGTTCAGTCGTGGTGTAGCGAGCTGCTATCTGTCAATTCAAAACATATTCGGGGTTTTGATTTTCTCCGCAGCAGCTTTGCAATCGCCGCAGATTTTTGCCCAACAAAGCCCCAATGTCGGATTGATTAGTGGGAGTGTGATTAGTGGTGATGGCGAAGAGGCTGGAGTGTGGGTCATAGCTGAAACAGATGATTTGGCGACGCACTTCACGAAAATTGTAGTTACCGATGACCAAGGCCGTTTCGTTTTACCTGAGTTGCCTGACGCACTGTTCAAAGTATGGGTGCGTGGATATGGCCTTATTGATTCCGATCCGGTTCAGTTGAGGACTGGGGCTGAGGATATCAAATTACGAACATTCACTGCGCAAGATCCTCTGCTCGCGGCTGAGGTCTACCCAGCGAACTACTGGTACTCCTTAATGCAAGTCCCCTCAGAGACGGAGTTTCCGGGCACTGGGCGTGGGGGGAATGGCATTAATGAAGCGATGTATAGTCAGGACCAATGGCTTGACCTGACCAAGCAAGGTTGTCAGTTGTGCCATCAGCTGGGTAACAAAGCGACGCGGACTCTGGATCACCTGAGTCATCTTGACTTTCCTTCAAGCGTACAAGCTTGGCAATACAGAACCGCGATGGGTATTCGCGGCGCCTTCATGACGCGTTACGCAGTTCGCTTCGGTCCGAGGGGTATGGAAATGTATGCAGACTGGACAGATCGAATTGCGGCTGGAGAGCTTCCTCCTGAACCACCGCGACCGAAGGGCGTTGAGCGTAACGTTGTAATAACCCAATGGGATTGGGGTAACGAGTCATCTTATATTCATGATGAGATTACAACGGATAAGCGGAACGCCAACTTAAATGCTGGAGGGAAGGTTTATGGTGTTGATGGTGGGCATGGCGCTCTCTTGGAACTGGATCCCGACACCCATGAATGGCGAGAGATAGTAATTGCTGTTAAGGATAATCCTGATAATCCTGCAGTTACAAGGTTTGCGCAACAGTTTGGTGTGCCTTCAGCTTACTACGGTAGAGAGGCATTGTGGCAACGCCCAGCTGATCCCCACAACCCTATGTTCGATGAATTGGGTCGAGTTTGGATGACGACTAAGGTGCAGGGCAATAATCTGCCTGAGTGGTGTGAGCCCGAGTCGGGGAACAAATTTGCTCAATATCACCCATCTCGTGGCAGCGAGCGCCAGGCTTCTCACTACGATCCTGCCACCGGCGAGTTCGGTCTGATTTCTACCTGTTTCGGGACCCATCACCTTCAGTTTGGTTGGGGTAAAAATCGCATGCTGTATTTTAGTGGCGGGGGCGATGTAATTGGATTTATCAACACGCGTGTCTGGGATCAAACACAGGACGAGCAGTTATCTCAGGGTTGGTGCCCAATGGTCGTTGATACCAATGGTGATGGCCGCATTAGTAAGCCTTGGAATCAACCCGTGGGTCCTCTGAGGAGTCAGAATGAAGGTGGTGGTGGTGGTGTTCTTACAGATGTTGATTTCGAATTGGACACTCGTATGAGCCCCGGTAGTTACGGCATTATCGCAGATACTCGAGAAGAAGGTGTTGCCTGGGGTGTGGGCACTGAATTTCCGGGCCGTATATACCGTCTCGACATCGGTGATAATCCACCCGAGACTTGCATCACCGAGGTGTATGAACTGCCTGTGGTAGAGGGTAAGCCGATGGGTTTTGGCCCTCGGGGCATCGACATGGACAGTAACGGAGTTGTCTGGTCTGCTCTCTCTGGGAGCAGCCATATTGCTAGTTTTGATCGCACTAAATGTGACGTGTTAAGCGGACCCGCTGTGATTGATTCTCAGCACTGTCAGCAAGGTTGGACGCTTCATGAGATACCCGGTCCAAATATGAAGGGCACGGATCGAAAAGCTGATTTTCATTATTATAACTGGGTGGACACTTTTAATACGCTCGGCTTAGGCGAGAATGTGCCTATCGCGAATGGCTCTGGTTCAGATTCCCTTATAGCTCTTGTGCCTGCAACTGAAGAAATTGTACATATGCGTGTTCCTTATCCCTTAGGTTTTTATTCCCGCGGATTAGATGGGCGTATTGACGACCCAGACGCGGGCTGGAAAGGTCGCGGCGTTTGGGCTAATTACGGCACCAATTTTAATTGGCACACAGAGGGTGGTAAAGGTACAACCAGCAAGATGGTCAAGTTTCAGATGCGACCGAATCCGTTGGCAAAATAAAGCATAGAATATATTAACCGTACAGGTTTAAAGCGAGGCTCGCTATGTCGGACACGGAGAACAGCAACAGAAAAACTAATCGGAGCCGACGTGCTTTTTTGAATTCGATTGCCACACTGACAGCCGGGAGCGGTATGGGTATGCCGGCCGTATGGGCGGTTCAGAAGTCCCCGCCCATGCAGCTTGATGCCATTAATCAAATGACTCTTGCGGTGTCTGACCCTGCGGCATCGGTTGCGTGGTATCAGGGATTATTTGGGCTTCCCATCGTTGCGCGCCAGGGTCCCACAGTTGTTTTGCGAGTGGGCGCCGGACCGCATTCTATTGCCATTGGTGGCGATGCCAGTGATAACCCAAGAATTACTCATTATTGCTTGGCCGTGAAGAATTTTAACTACGACGATGCTTTGCGAATCCTAGCGGAAAATGGCATTAATGAAGCAAACACTCCGTCTGCCATGCATTCCAGACTGAGAGTTCGCGGCCAGCAGTTGGGGGGCGCAATCAATGGTACGCCCGAACTCTATTTTGGTGACCCAGACGGTATTGTTGTGCAAATGCAGGACGCAAGTTACTGTGGAGGCGCTGGTTCTAAGGGTGAAATTTGCTCGTCGATTGAGGAATCTGATGTAAAGAAGGGACTTTTATCAATCCAAGAGTTCAATCACTTTACCTTGTTTGTCTCTGATCAGGTACGTTCCATCCAGCTTTATCAGAGCCTCTTCAATTTGTCCATTGACACCTATCAGGGTGCCTTGCCAGTGCTGAGGGTTGGCAGCGGGAAACAATTCTTAGCCTTGTCCAACCAGCCCACCCGAGAAAGTCAGATACATCATGTCTCGCTGGCTGTCGAGGATTTTGACGTTGATCGAATATTTTCTGTGCTGGAAAACTATGGATTAACCATCTTGGGAGAAGCAAGCGGCGCTACTGGGCCGTTGCAGGCTTACGTAACAATGCGCGGTGCCAATAGAGGTGGAGCAATTGAGGGTACCCCCGAATTATATTTTACGGATCCGGATGGAATTCTTTTGCAGCTGCAGGACCTGTCTTACTGCGGAGGAAATGGGGTTTTAGGAAATGAGTGCGGAAGTGCGGAGGCCCCCACTGGGCGTAATGGATAATTTCAATATAGGATAGGAGCACCAAATGAAAAGAGCATGTCTTCTGCAATTCTGCTCGATATTTCCTTGTCTTTTGTTTGCGGCAGACTTGGCGGGTCAAAGCATTTCGGAGCGCAACCGTGCATTGCTCGATCAATACTGCGCTATTTGTCATAACCAAGCAGTAGTCAACTCGGTAGCAACGATCAACGAAGGTCTTCAAACTACTCAATTGCGTAACCTCGGTCTGACTTTGGATACTGAGGATGTGTCAGATTTGGCGGCAAACCCAGAGGTCTGGGAGAAGGTTATCAAAAAGCTTCGAGTTGGTGTGATGCCTCCGCCAAACTATCCTCGACCAGATAAAGTTCAATATGATGGTTTCCGCGCGTGGCTGGAGGATGAGCTTGACCGTATCGCTGCGAGTAATGTTGACCCTGGGCGTACGCAAGCTTTTCATCGACTTAACCAAGCTGAATACAGAAACTCTATTCGTGATCTGCTTGGTCTAGACTTAAACGTCTCAGATTTAATTCCGTCCGACTCTCCAGATCGTTATGGTTTTGATAATAATGCTGAAGTGCTGGCCCTTTCTCCGCTGAGCATAGAGCGCTATGTAAACGCTGCACACAAGGTTGCAGAACTCGCCGTTGGTGCATCACCGAGTGGTTCTTCGATAAAGACTTACAAAATTCCGTTGAACCTCATCCAAGAGGGACGGTTGAGCGAAAACTTACCCTTTGGGTCGCGTGGTGGAGCTGCAATAGAGCATCTATTTCCTGTCGACGGTGAGTACCGCATTACCATAAAACTTCAGACTAATTATGTTGATTTTGTCCGAGGCTACGACCAGGCTCATGAGATGGAGTTTAGTCTTGACGGCGAGTATGTTCGGACATTCTCATTCGGTGGCGATGCTCCGGGGACCCCGGCTCCCTTTAGTTATGCAGGAAACATCCGCGGTAGTGACGACTGGGAAGAATTTATGATGGCCTTTGCTGACAATGGGTTCGAATTGGTGCTACCGGTGCAGGCGGGGCCACGAGTTGTCGGGGCTACGTTTCCTCGGGAGACTTGGGAGGCTGAAGGTGTTCAACAACCAAGACTTTTCGGATACCAGTTGGCTGTAACAGAGTTGCCAGACTCTAATCCCAGCGTTGGCAGCATTCAAATTGAAGGTCCATTATCAGTAACGGGCTCTGGCGATACTCCTAGCCGAAAAAAAATCTTCAGCTGTCGTCCAAAGACAGCGGATCAAGAGACTTCGTGTGCGCGTCAAATATTGAGTTCCCTGGCGCGGCGAGCTTACCGTCGGTCGGTAGCTGAGAGCGACCTAGAGGATCTGATGAGTTTCTACAGCCAAGGCTATGTTGAAGGTGGGTTTGACACCGGTATTCAGTTCGCCTTGGAGCGGCTGTTAGTCTCTCCAGATTTTTTGTTTCGCATCGAGCAAGACCCGATCGATGCGAAATCAAGATCGCCTTATTTTATTAGCGAAACAGAGCTCGCGACGCGCCTCTCTTTTTTCCTTTGGAGTAGTTTGCCCGATGAGGAATTGTTGGATTTAGCAGAGCGCGGAGCCTTAAGGAGCCCAGAGGTTCTTGAGGCTCAAGTAAATAGAATGATGCTTGATTCTCGTTTCTCAGGCTTTATTGAGAACTTTGTCGGTCAGTGGTTGTATCTTCGTAACATCGAGGATATCTATCCTGATCCAGCTAGTTTTCCTGAGTTTGATGAAAATCTGCGTTCAGCGTTTCAGGAAGAAACAAAGTTATTTCTTAATGATCAAATTCGATCCGATCGCAGTGTGAGAGAATTGTTGAGTGCGGACTACTCATATGTCAATCAGCGTCTTGCCGAGCATTACGGCATTCAAGGAATCTATGGCAATCGGTTTCGAAAGGTAGCGCTGCAGGGAGCTGAGCGAGGAGGTCTTCTTGGTCACGGTAGTCTGATGATGGTGACCTCTTATCCCAATCGCACTTCTCCAGTGTTACGCGGCAAGTTTATCCTTGAAAATTTTCTGGGAGGTCCCCCGCCCGAGCCACCGCCAAACGTCCCCGCACTTGAAACAAGCAGCGACGGCAAAAAACTTACGATGCGTGAGGCCATGGCCATGCATAGGGAAAATCCCGCGTGTCGGGTCTGTCATGCGGCTATGGATCCAATTGGTTTTTCGCTTGAGAATTATGATGCCCTAGGTAAATGGCGCACGCGATTTGCCGGCCAGGATATTGATGCTTCCGGATTATTGCCCGATGGGAATACTTTTGATGGGCCACATGGTTTGCGTAGCTTAATGCTCTCCCGCCCAGATGATTTTGTTGGAACCATTACAGAAAAGTTAATGCGGTTTGCCCTTGGTCGTAGTCTTGAATATTTTGACATGCCTGAGATACGCGCTATTGTCCGAGCAGCTAAGAAAGAAGATTATCGGTGGTCTCAAGTAATTCTTGGGGTGGTCCAGAGTACGCCGTTTCAAATGAGGAGAACTGAACTATGATTATCTTTAAAAAAACGCTCCCGAGGCGAACGCTTTTGCGTGGCATAGGAGCAAGTTTAGCGTTACCGCTTCTCGACAGCATGGTTCCAGCACTCTCATCTGCTTCAGCTCAAACTGCGCAACCTGCTAAAAGAATGGGTGTTGTTTACGTGCCTAACGGTATGGCTATGAAGTCATGGACCCCCTCTACTGAAGGATCGGGTTTCGAGATTACTCGTATATTGAGACCTATGAAGGCTTATCAGGATAGGATGCTGGTATTAACGGGACTTAATGGTTCCAGCAGCAACGCCGGAGTGCATGCGAGTGCATCCACTCGGTTTTTGACTGGGACTATTCCAGCTCGCAGTGAGTCGGATTTGCAGGCAGCAGTCTCGGTTGATCAGCTCGTAGCTCGAGAACTTGGTAAGCAAACTCAGTTGGGATCTTTAGAACTGGCTCTTGATCAAAGTGATGTGTTTGGCTCTTGTGATATTGGTTTTAGTTGTCAATATACTAGCACCATTGCGTGGAGAGACGCCCATACACCGCTGCCCATGGAGACGAATCCGCGTGTTGTTTTTGAACGATTATTTGGAGATACCGGCACTACCGATCCCGCGGTCCGTCTAAAAAGAATACGCAAAGATCAAAGTCTTTTAGATTCGGTGTCAGATCGTGTCTCTGAGTTAAATCGTAAAGTTGATGTGAGTGATCGCGCTAAACTCGATCAATATTTGGATGCAGTCCGAGATGTCGAGAGACGAATTCAATTGGCTGAGGCGCAAAGTGATCGTGAGTTGCCGTTGTTAGAGCAACCGGCTGGTGTTCCGCAGACTTATGAAGAACATGCCAAGCTTATGTTTGATATGCAGGTCCTCGCTTACCAAACTGATCTTACTCGAGTTATAACTTTTATGATGGGCCGAGAGCTTAGCGGTCGCACCTATGCGGAGATTGGGGTGCCTGACTCTCACCATCCGACTTCTCATCATCGGGATGATCCAACACTGTATGAGAAGGTCACTAAGATTAACGAATTTCATACGAGCTTGTTTGCTTATTATCTTGATAAGCTTGACTCTACGCCGGATGGCAATGGGTCTTTGCTTGATAATCTTTTAATGCTTTATGGCGCAGGCATGTCGGACAGTAACCGGCACGACAACACCGGGCTGCCCCTGGTGCTTCTTGGAGGGGGTTCTGGATCGGTTAAGGGGGGGCGGCATCTTCGGTATAGAGAGGGCACGCCAATTAGTAATCTCCATTTGACTATGCTTGATAAGATGGGTCTTCCGCTTGAAAAGTTGGTCAATAGCACGGGCCCACTTAACCTGTTAGGTGAGGTCTAGAATGTGGCTTGCCTTCAGAGCGTTTATCGATTGGAAAATTTATAATTTCTTTTGGATGCTCCTGTTCCCTGTCGTTTTAACTTTTGTTGCTTCATCAGATGAGGTTGCAGCTGAGTCTCAGACTATTGCACTTATCGAGACGGTGAGGAGTAAAGACACAGAAGCTACTCGGCGGCTCCTGGGCGCGGGCGTTGACCCTGACGCGCGTCAGGCCGACGGTGCGACTGCTTTGCATTGGGCGGTCTATCAGGAGGATGTCGATATCGTAGAGGCGCTTGTTCAGGTCAACGCTGACGTCAACATCGTAAATCGATTGGGTGCCTCGCCCCTTTACCTTGCGGCGAAGACAGGAAATGCCAAGTTAATCGGGATTCTATTAAGCGCCGATGCTGATCCCAACGTTAAATTGCCAAGTGGCGAAACGCCTCTGATGTCGGCAGCAAGATCTGGAAGTGTCGATGGTGTGAGCTATCTGATCGCCGCTGGTGCCGATGTTAATGCCCGAGAAAATTCTCGAGAGCAAACTGCGCTGATGTGGGCTGCTGCGCAGAATCACGTTGATGTTGTGGAAGTGTTGATCAATGCAGGTGCTAACTTAGAGGCGAAGTCGAAAGTACGGCCTCGGCTTATGTATTCTGAGAGTTCTAATGGAGCAGCATTTGATCGAGGTGTAATGGAGGAACTCGGCGGTTATTCTGCATTACTCTTTGCCGCGGCTCGAGGTAATGTTGAAATAGGGAAGTTGTTAATAGGTTCAGGTGTGGACCTAGATGGTGTTGCTGGTAATGGAGCGAGCGCGCTAGTTGTTGCCACGCATAGTGGTCACTCGGATTTTGCACGTACCTTGCTCGAGGCGGGTGCTGATCCGAATGCCATTGGAGCCGGCTACAATGCTTTTCACGCAGCAGTTTTACGGGGTGATGTGGGAACTGTTAAAGCACTTCTTGAGAAAAGGGGTGACCCAAATGTTAGGCTCAAACGTGCCACTCCAGTGCAAAGAGGGAGTGAGGATTGGGCTTTGAAGAGCCCGCTAGTAAGCGCCACGCCCTACTGGCTTGCTGCCTTCTATCGGGAAGCAGAAATTATGAGCGTCCTTCAGAGAGGGGGAGCAGACACTCAGCTCATTAAAGCCGAAACCTTTAGGGAGAAAGGTAGGACTCGAGCAGATCGTTTGAACCCGCCCACGCCCAAGCCAGTGGGCGGATATGTCAATGCGGTTCAGGCAGCGGTTCTTGGTGACAGCACGCGGAGTCGCTTTTACACTCAGGAGAACCCGGATCCTATCGGTGAAGAATATTTAGCTCTCCAATCAGTCATTGTAGCGGCGAATCATGGCGTCAACCTTAATCATGCCGACTTTAACCAGTCAACAGCCCTGCACTATGCGGCAGCGCGAAATTTACCCACTGTAGTGCGAGAATTAGTTGAGCGGGGGGCGAACATTAATGTGGTAAACAATAAAGGCCAAACACCCTTAGATTTGGCTTTGGCGGTCGAGAGTAGTGACGATTTTTTTGATTTTGATGCGAGACCAAAACCGGGTCCGAAGCCAAGTGAAGTGCTGTTAGAGTTCGGTGCGTTCCTCTCTAATACTAAGTCGCCTGTTGGGGTGCCTTGAGAGATAGTCCGCCTCTATTTTTTTGCTATAGGCGCATGGCTCCCTGCTTGTTATTCGATCTGTAACGTTAAGCTCTCTGGACTGAGATTTGGTCGTGAGGACTCCGCATCAAGTTCCGTTTCCAATAAGTCCTTAAAGTCGAGGTTAGAAATTTTTGGTCAGTGCCGAGTAGGGCTTGACCTTTGAGTAATCGGTTGCAGTTTAAAATGAGCTGGCTCTCGAGGGGCTGAGGGTTTGCATGGTGAAATAGGTGTCTTCGAAGAGAAAAAAGTCGAATTTAGTTCAATAAGAAGTGGGGTTAAAAGAATGGTTGGGATGCAAAAATTTGGTGGTGGAGAGTTTTTTAGAACGTTAAGTTTGTTCTTTTTGTGCGTCTTTTTTGGGCTGTTGTTTTCTTATCCAACAAATATTCTCGCTCAAAATGGAAGTAATGACGGTGAGTGGCCCAGCTATGCTGCTGATGCTGGGTCGACTAAGTATACGGCTCTCGATCAAATCAATGCTGATAATTTTGCTGATCTTGAAATTGCGTGGCGTTGGTCTTCAGTCGATGCCGATCTCGATTTCGAGGGATTGCTGGGCACTGATGCGGACATAAATTTTGGTCGATTACAGGCGACTCCACTAATGATCGATGGTGTGATCTATATGCTCACTGCTTTGAATCAAGTTGCCGCATTGGACGCTATAAGTGGGGAAATGTTGTGGGTTCACGACCCAAAAGTGTATCTGTCTGGGACTCCAATAAGCCCCCTAGGTTTCCATCATAGGGGTGTTGCGTGGTGGAGTGACGGGGACGAGTCTCGAATAATACTTGCAACAAACGATGGGTACATCATCTCCTTGGTGGCTGAAACTGGTGAAGTCGACACTGATTTTGGAGGAGGTCGTGTCGATATGACAGACGGCATTCCGAGAGCTGATAGAGATTCTCTTGATTACACTGGAGCGCAACCCGTTGGTTCGGTGTCACCCCCGATAGTGGTTGGAGAAATATTGGTAGTTCAACAAATTACCTCAAATCGACCTCATTATAAGGAAAGGCCTCCGACCTGGGTTCGAGGATACAATGTGCGTACTGGAGAGTTGGTTTGGACTTTTCATACAATCCCACAACGGGGTGAGTTCGGCGTTGGCACCTGGCAAGAGGAATCTTGGCGTTACACCGGCAACGGGGGTGTTTGGACTCAAATGAGTGCGGACCTCGAGCTTGGCTATGTCTATTTGCCTACCGAAGCTGCCACGAATGATTTTTATGGGGGGCACCGCCCTGGGGATAACTTGTTTACCCAGAGTGTTGTGGCTCTTGACGCGCGCACGGGCAAGCGGGTCTGGCATTTTCAAATGATTCATCACGGTATTTGGGATTACGACACTCCTGCAGCTCCCAACTTGATAGATATCAATGTTGATGGCAAAGAGATAAAGGCCCTCGCTCAAGTTACTAAGCAAGGTTTTACTTATGTGTTTGACCGGGCGACAGGGGTTCCAGTTTGGCCAATTATTGAGCGTGCAGTCCCTCAGGGATTGATTCCAGGAGAGCGAACGTCGCTAACTCAGCCATTTCCCACGAAGCCGCCTCCGTTTGTTGTACAGGGGTTAACAGAGGATGATCTCATTGATTTCACACCAGAATTGCGCGCTGAAGCATTAGAAATTCTGAGCGATTATACTTACGGCCCGCTGTTTACGCCGACGAGTCTGCCGAATGATGAAGGTCATCGCGGAACCATAATGGTTCCGGGTGCGGGTGGTGGTGCAAATTGGGAAGGCGCTGGAGTAGATCCTGAAAATAATATTTTATTTGTACCAGGGACTAATAATGCCTTGATGCCGTTCATGGGGACGTTGCCAGATGATGAGTCAGACCTTAGATATTATCGCTTGCAGAATCGGGGCGTTTTAGGTCCGCGACGGCTGCCACTTTTAAAGCCACCGTATTCTACAGTTACCGCTTACGACATGGATCGTGGGGAAATTTTATGGCAGGTAGCGAATGGTGAAGGGATGGCTCAGGTCGAGAATAACCCTGCCGTAGCGGGAGTAGAGTTGCCTCCGCTCGGGGGTGGTGGCAGACATCCAGTATTGGTGACGTCGACGCTTCTAGTGCATGCGCAAAACTCGAATAGTGGCACAAAATTAATCGCACGAAATAAATTGACCGGAGACGAAATAGCGGGGATTGACCTCCCTGGGAATCCCAACGCGGCACCGATGAGTTTCTCGGTTGATGATAAGCAATTTATTGCGGTTGCAATCAGTAATCAGCCGGCACCAGAGTTAATCGTTTATGCGTTGTCGAAAAAATGAATCAATAATATTTGTTGGTTTTTACGTGGTTGCAATTCGGAATTGTGGCGTCAGTTTGACCGCAGCTGGATTAAGATTAATATCGTAATCTCATCTTCGCAAAAGTTCGCGTTTTTTATAGTCGATATTTAAAATTAATTTCAGTCTGTCTTGACGATTATTATTCAATTGTATAAATTTCGTATTAAGTAAAGTTAAACTCGGGTCTTTAAATGGGGCTTTGGCGGATAATTGGTTCGCAGATGAGACAGGATCAACTTGTGCTGTCTTATTTTGCCCGCACAGATAATTGATGCTCATCTCGATGACGGCAAAAAATTTATTCGGTCACATGACACTGGTTTCGTCGTTGTCGCGATTTTGCTTTCTCGTGCATTGAGGCGACCGGATTCCTTCACCATGTTTTGCTGTATCAAACTGAGGTAAATAGTATGAAAGAAGATACGAATGAGAGATTCCCCGAACGAAGTGTTCTTTGGATGTCGGGCGCATTGATTGGCTTCAGCATACTGCTGTCACCGTTTTCTTCAGCGCAAAACACATTTAACGGCCGGTTTAACAAAATTATTGAACAGTTTGAGCAAGGTCAGGCGGCTCTTGTCGGCGATCATTGGCAGCTCAATGATCTTGAGCATAACCCTTTCCAGGTTGACGAGTTCGAAGCATTCTTAAATGAAATCGAGGCCGACGATGCCTCGAGGCCACGCTTGACTCCGGTTGTACGAATCCCTTACGAGGCTCATCAGGATTATCATCATTATGTGAAACAGATGCTAGATGCTGGTGCGATGGGTATCGTGTTGCCACAGGTGAAGACTGTTGCTGACGTAACGAAGCTTGTGCGGGCGATGCGGTACCCACCGCAACGGGGCACTGAAAACAACGAACCAAAAGGTCTACGTGGGTGGGGACCGAGCGCGGCTATTCGCGTCTGGAACACAGATAGTAAAACTTATGCGAGTAGAGCGGATGTGTGGCCTCTCAATCCTGAAGGTGAACTTTTGGCTATTGCGATGGTTGAGACCCGAGAAATTGTGGAAAATATTGACGCGATTTTGCAAGTGCCGGGTCTTGGCGGTTTGCTTATCGGTCCGGCTGACCTTAGCTTGGCACTTGGCGTTGGAAATCCTGGGCCGAACACCAATGCGCCCGAGGTGTTAGACGCGATTGAGAAGGTTGGAATCGCGTGCAAGCGTCATAATGCACTTTGCGGTATCTACATGCGGTCGGATGTGGAGTCGCGAAAGGAGCAAGGGTTTATGCTATTTCCGTCGGTAGCATATTAGGTGGTTGGTATTGAAAAAAATATGGTTCGCTCAATCGGAGCGATCGAGAAACGAGCACGACAATTGGGAACAGGAGTGGGAGATTGAGCACAAGAAGATTTAATCAGTTAATTTTGCAAACGTTCATTGGAGGGCTTGCTTTAAATTTCATGGCATGTAGCCCTGAGCTGCCAACGGAGCAAGCTTCACTATCTGATGAGGCCGTGCTGACTCCTGTTTCAGTGGGAGAATCGTCTGAGCCTCACGCTTTGACTGGCACTGTAACCTCCTCAGAGGAGGGGTTAATGGAGGGGGTCGTAGTCAGCGCAAAGAAGAATGGCTCGACGATTACAGTCTCGGTGGTCAGCGATGAAGACGGAATGTACAGGTTTCCCGAAGATAGATTAGAACCAGGTATCTACAAGATCAGTATACGGGCAGTTGGGTATGATCTCGAAGACCCGGGGCCGGTGGAGTTGACAGGTAGCCTGGCTCAAGTAAATTTACATTTGACTGAATCACTCGATTTGTCTCGACAACTTACGAACACAGAGTGGATGATTAGCGCTCCAGGGAGTTTTGCTGAGAAACAATACCTAGACGATTGTACTATGTGTCATACCTTGCAAAAGCCCTTAAGATCGTCTTTTGAAGCAGATGCGATGACATCGGTCGTGCAACGGATGAGTGCGCATACGCTGAACTCTACCGTTGAGCACCCTCATTTTAAGACGGCCACTCCTGAAATGCTTAGTCAACCTCCGACGGCTGAACAGATAGATAAAGGTAGGTATATCAGCAGCATAAATTTGAGCGGAGCTGATACATGGCAATTCCCTTTGAAGACTCTGCCTCGACCGAAAGGCAAGGCGACCCAGGTGATATTCACCACATATGAATTGCCACGCTCAGATGCCGCTCCGCATGATGCTGTGCTGGGGCCCGATGGATACATTTGGTATAACGATTTTGTGACCCCCTACATGGGTAAGCTTGATCCGGAGACAGGGGAAACATTTGAGTTTGATATTCCGATTCAAAAGCCGGGGTATGCGGTGGGTAGTCATGCCCTTGATGTGGGTGACGATGGGATGATTTACGCAGCTGCTATGCATCAGGCAATGGTAGTTAAGGTTGATCCCGCGACGAATGCGATGAGGACTATACTTTTTCCGCACTGGGATGTTGACGGTGCTACAAATGATGCTCGTTTAACGGTGCTGGATCCGAGCGCTCAGTCTGTGGACGGACACATTTGGGTTAATGGCTACAAAGGTGGCGAAATGGGGGTGGCATATCAAGTAGATTTTGAAGCAAACGAATGGACTCCCGTCATTCACCCAGCAGGTAGTCCACCTCATAATGCCTACGATGTAATGGCTGACTCAAAAAACAATATGTACGGCATAAATATGGATAAAGAGCATGTTTGGAAGACTGACGCTAAAACTTTGAAGACCACTTTTTTTAAGATACCGACTCCTGGAGCTGGTGGGCGGCGTGGCAATGTGGATTCTAAAGATCGCCTCTGGTGGGCTCAGTATCGAGGCAATGGGATTGGTATGTTCGACCCGGTTACGGAAGAAATAACCGAATGGAAGATGCCTACGCCATGGACAAGTCCTTATGATGCGGAGTTCGATGAGGAAGCTTATGTCTGGACGGGAGGAATGAATAATGACCTTGCGATAAGGTTGAACGTGGAGACCGGAGAATTCACAGAATATCTGCTGCCTTTTGAGACTAATATTCGTAATGTTGACGTTCAAATGTCAGACAACCCACACAAGCTCTCGAGTTTTTGGGTGGGCGGTCAACTGAATGGTCTAATAACGCACGTTGAGCCTCTGGTGCCGTAAGCCCGGTAGTTCGCCAGAGGGCTAAGAAATAGGTAGTTAAAAAAGCAAAAGTCGAAGTAAGTCGTGTCTAAGAGGGCTGCAATCGCTAGTCCTCGTCTAATATTAGGTCTGTTTAAGAGTGCTTTGGTTTATTACATAAGCGGTCGATAGCAGGCTGTGCGCTATTTTTAATTATACAAATGAATAAAAAAAGCATTCTTATCTTGACGGTTATTATTCGATTGTATAAAGTCGGATTGGAATGCATTATTCGATTGTATAAAAATTAAGCATCGTTCTCATTTGGCGATCAAAAATTTCTTAGGATAAATCACTTCAAGGAAGCTCACATGTTTAAACAAAATAAAATTAACAGGATCTTAGCGCCTGCAATAACACTGGCCTTGTTCGCTCCTGCGGGTTTTGTCCCGATGGCGATGGCGCAGGATAGTGCAGATCGAGTTGAACAAGTTATCGTCACGGGTACGCGAGGACGGCCAAGGACTGTAGCGGATTCGCCAGTGCCTATCGATGTTTTTAGTGCTGATGACATTGGCCAGATTTCATTAACGGATACGAACGATATCCTTCAGACTCTGGTACCCTCCTTCAATGTTTCCAAAACAAACTTCTCTGGCGGAGCGTATATTCGCCCGGCAACGTTGCGTGGCCTGCAAAGTGATAAGACTCTTGTATTGGTAAACTCGAAGCGTCGCCATCGTTCCGCCTTGGTGGATTTAGATGGTAACGGCGCTCAAGCTGCAGATATGGCAACCATTCCATCAGTGGCTATCCAGAATATAGAAGTCTTGCGAGATGGCGCGGCGGCTCAGTACGGCTCTGATGCCATTGCAGGTGTTATCAACTTTATACTCAAGGAGAACCGAGAGGGTGGCGCAATTACAGTAGATATTGGCGAGTATGGTGAGGGTGATGGCCAGTCGGTCAATGTTCAGGGCAACATGGGATTTGCGTTGGGCGACAATGGGTTCTTGAGCATTTCGGGTGAATATACTGACGTAGAGCGGACTATACGGGCGGAAGAATATTGCCAGTCTTGGTGGTGTGCGGATCGCAATAATCCAACGTATGCAGCATTTAATGGTAGGAATAATTCATCATCGGCTTACGAACAGACTCCAGTATTTAGAACAGCCTATGAAAGCGGACATCCAACATACTGGGATTCGGGTCGTTATTCGCAACCTTGGGGTCAGCCAGCCTCCGAGTCCTTTCGATTATTCTTTAACTCAGGGATCGAAGTCAGCGATAGCAGTGAGATTTATGCTTTTGGTAACTGGTCTTCAAGCGATTCGAATGCCAACTTTTTTCATCGTCGCCCAGTGATCGGTCTTTTTAACGAGTCGCGTCTGGCCGACGGTTCTACATACAGTCCACGTGATCTATTCCCTGCAGGTTTCACACCTCAGCTATTCGGCAGCGTTGATGATCAGTCGGTCGTTGCTGGCTGGCGAGGGGAGTGGGCGAACGGCCTGACCTATGACTTTAGTTACCGTACGGGTGAGAGTGAAATAGAGTATAACTTGTTCAATACACTAAATGCGTCTATGGGTGTGGAGTCTCCTACTAATTTTCATTTAGGTAACTTGGTCAATGAAGAGACGCAGATTCAGGCAGACTTCACCTACGAATATGATTCTGGTGCCGTGCTTGCGTTTGGGTATAGCTTTGTGGACGAGGAGTACAACATTCTCGGTGGAGAGCCTAACTCTCACGCGCCGGGAACATACGGAGTTGCAGATCCTCATGGGTTTTGTGACGGTGATAACGCCACGGCTGCTGGAGCTGCAGTAATTGCAAATGGCTCCACTCTAAATTGCGCGGATAGCTCGGATCCTGTTTATTACGTTGGGCAAGTCGGTGCCAATGGAATGCCCGGGTTCCCACCAGAGTTTTCAAAAAGCTACGGACGGGAGGCTACCTCTCTCTACGCCGATCTTAGCCAAGATGTGACTGATAACTTGTTCGTGCAGGGTGCTGTGCGTGCTGAAGACTATAATGATTTTGGCTCGGAGCTAACTTGGAAACTGGCAGCTATTTTGGATGTGACAGACAACCTAGCCATTCGCGGCTCGCTGGGTACCTCCTTGAGGGCGCCAAGCCCAGGGCAACAGGGTACCACTAATATATCAGTGCGTTTGCCAAATGGAGTCCCACAGCTTCGTGGCTTATTCCCGGCCGACTCGGCGGTCGCGAGGTCTATGGGCGCACAGCCACTTAAGCCGGAAACCGCAGATAATATTACCCTCGGTTTTACCGCAGAGATTGGCGATGTAAACCTTGCAGTGGATTTTTATAGCATCGCAATCGCAGACCGTGTTTATATTAACGAAGAAGCGAATTCAGTGTCTACAGATCCAAGTGCCGGTGCAGCATATGGCAGGTATCAGGCTCTTGTGGCAGCAGGGGTCGCTGATGCGGAACAGTATGGTCAGGTAAATTATTTCGCTAACGCTTTTGATACTACCACCGAAGGGGTTGACGTTGTCGCGACAGCACCTCTCGACTGGGGTAGCAATGGTGTCACCAATCTGAGTCTTGCTTTGAACTACACGAAGAATGACTTTGATAGCCCGGTAAGCCAGGTTAGCAAACAATTATCAGCTGAGGAGCAGGCCGATTTTAGACACCTCGTCCCTAAATTGCGGAGCGTGTTTACAGCGCGTCATGAGTTAGACCGCTTAGCAGTGATTGGAAGGTTGAGCTATTACGGCGATTACGAAAAATCTACCACTGGAGGGGTGTTGTTTCAGGAGTTCGGTGGCGTTCTGTATACTGACCTAGAGATGCAGTATCAACTGAACGACACTGTTCGGCTTTCAGGTGGAGCACGGAATTTGTTTGATGAATACCCTGATGTGGGGCGAACCGAAACAAGCTATGTTTGTTGTGGAAATCTATATGGATTTCAGAACAACCTGGATTGGCAAGGTCGATATTTCTATGCTCGCGCCTCCATGAGTTTCTAGCGCATGGTTTGAAATTTGCTAGGCTTGAAATTGAAAACGGGAACTATCATCGATAGTTCCCGTTTTTTTTATTGAGTTTGGTTGTAGCGATAGGAAATCTGTACTGATCGATCAATTAATAATT
>MDTC01038475.1_pt1 | contig 64017 bp, 66 predicted proteins | sample 811181 | NCBI WGS metagenome assembly MDTC01 (sample SAMN05326644, study PRJNA326480) | marine metagenome | isolation source: seawater | place: Pacific Ocean: North | collected 2011 | reverse complement strand
TTATCATGCCCTAGTTACATCTGGATTTAACATCTACTTGTTAGAACTCTTAGTTCTTTACTGGGGAGGTGCAGCATGTATCGTCCTCAATGGTTCTGGTAATTTCTCAATAGATCATCTCATAAAACGGAGACTCATAAATGATTAAAGCACTATTCAGTTTTATATTTGCTGCGGTGATGTGGGTACAAGTCCCACAGTGGCAGGATGACTGGAGTAAGTGCGCTGTTGATGTGCCTGACACAGCATGTCATTGGTACATCACAGCACCCGATAGCACCATGGGTGTTGGATTTAATTGGGAGAATGCTCCCTGGTTCAGTGCTGAAGGTCTCCTAGACATTGGAGAACTTCATAACACAGTTCAATCACTACAGGAAGCATGAATAACTTTGAAGTCTTCCTTTATTTTGTATGCTTCTCTGCTATTGGTGGTGCTGCGTTTGCAATGATGTGGAGTAACATTCAATCTATTAATATAGAGATGAATAAACCCAAACCTAAACTACGTCATCCTGAAGCACCTGAACCTGGTGAAGAAGTGATGTATGTTGATCTTTCTAGAAAAAAACTAGAAGATCTTTACAACGACAATTAATATGTTATAATAAGAGGGTTCACTACCCTCTTTTTTATGGGAATTTGTATGGGAGTTTCTACTATTTCAGGATTTTTTATGACTGCAATGGTAGGAACAATAACTCCCGATGAAGTAAAAACTTATACGTCACTACATCTTGGAACTGAAAGTGATCTCCTCAGGTTCAAAGAACCCATGGGGTCATACGGAATACAATATGATTTAACCAATTTCATTCAAGTATTTGCCGAGCACCAATCATCACCAATGCAATGTGATGATCATCCTGGATTGAACTATGCAGGATTTAAATTTACTGCCCAGTTGACTGATGATGTTACTGCATACAGTGGAATCGCAGTAAAGAGTGGACAATTTGATAATAAAAATACTCTCAAAAATCCTATTATAATCAGTGGGATTGAAGTTGGTGGTAATACAATCAAATTGTTTTCTGAATATATGCATAGTGCAGAGAGATTGAATAATGGTAGATTGTATGGCGGAGTCAAATATATTTTTAATTAACCTATACAATAAATAAAACAAATCTTAAATTATTATGTCTTGTAATCTTCGCGTCAAAATGTTAGATGCTCTAGTTGCTGATGCTCAAGGTAATATTGCCAAAGCAAAAGCAAACGTAGAAGTATACCTACACAATCCTGTAGGTATTGGTGAGCACCCTGATGTGCTTGCTGCTATTCAGGAACAACTAGATATCATTGCTCATGAAGAAGAACGTATCGAAGTTATCGGTAAGCACTTTAGTGATCACGAATAGAGGATGCTGTGGTGCTGGATGTCCAGACTGTCCATTCAGACCACCTCCTAGACCGTCCACCTCTGTTTGACAGGGGTGTTTTTTTATTAATATCGATGACTCCCTTGACAATCAACTCATCCATCATCTATACTGCGAACAGCAATTTTATCAATCACCCAAATCATGACTGCTCTTGATTATGTCATCTCTAGAATTAATGAGTATGACATGAGCAAATTTAAGTATAATACTTTTCTAACACTAGATGAAAATCGTGGTGCCCTTTTGTGGAGTAGAATTGCACAGTTCATTGGAGATTATGTTGAGGCAGCAATTCCTGAGTGGGATCCAGACCCAGAAGCATTGCATCTTGGTGTTGGTAAAAGGGTTGATTGGGAAAATTCCAAAATAGTTGTAGAACAAAAGAGAAATCCTAAAGGTGATAATTCAGCATCTAGAAAATCAAATCTTATCAAATTAAAAGAATCTGCTTTGGAAAAAAATAAAATTCCAATTTATGCATATTGGGAAGATCGGGAAAAGAACGACTATATTAAAGATGATGTTCTTCATCTGCATGGCAAAGCAATTTTTAAACATCTTGGTATAGAAGATGACTGGACAGACTTTCTTTCTCATGTGGATGATGTTAAGATGACTATCAAACAAGGACTTACTAAAAAATTTAATGAGCATTATGAATCCTTTAGCACAACTTCTTCATGAAGATATTGATTGTAGAGATGCAAATGTAAAGGATTTTGTAGTCAAACCAACTACTATTCAGTACGTAAGAGAATTTGTGGAGACATGGCATTATTCATCTAATGTTAATGGTCTCCGTATTTCTAATGTGTTTGGGTTATTTCATAATGAAAAACTCATTGGTGCCATGATTTATGGTCCACTTGGAATGGCGAATACTTGGAAAAAGTATGCTAGTTCTGAGAATGAAATTGTAGAGTTACGTCGTCTATGTTGTATAGACAACACTCCAAAATGTACGGAAAGTTATTTTATTGGTAAAACATTAAGATGGTTAAAAAAGAATACTGACTATAAAATTGTAATTTCTTATGCTGATACTTTTCATAACCATGAAGGGACTATTTACAAAGCATCAAATTTTCAACATTGTGGACTAACTGCAAAGGGTAGAGTAATCCAGTATGGTGATAGGACTTATCATGATAAATGTATTCGTACATATCATGTAGATAAGAATGGTAATAAAAAATTAAAACCCTTTGCTCAGAGGGTCAAAGATGCTTTAGAAAATGGAGATGCAGAATATGTAGAAACTCCAGGAAAACACATTTATGTGTATAAATTAAAGAAAAAATAAAATGTTAACTATCATCAATCATGTAACAGCTTTTTGGTCTGTTGTTGTGATAAATTGTATTCAACCAGTGAACTGGCAGTATTGTCTTCCAGTTCATGAATGGTTAATTCCAGATGTTTATCATGGTATTCAGATATACCTTGACAAAAAGCATAACTCATTGTATAAATCAGAAAGAGACTACCTCGAACAAAATAAATGAAAATTTTTCTAGATACCGCAGATACAGAAGTAATTAGAGAACACTTTGAGACTGGATTAATTGATGGGATTACCACCAACCCCACATTAATCCGTAAGTCTGGAAGAGATCCTGAAGATGTGTATCAGGAACTTGCTGACATTGGAATTAAAGATGTCAGTATGGAAGTTGTAGGTAATGCACAAACCATGTTGGAAGAAGGTCTCCGTTTATCTGAAAAGTTTGGTTCAATTGCTACAATTAAACTTCCATGTGATCGTGATGGTCTTCGTGTTTGCCATGAACTAAGTAAAGAAAAGATTCGCACTAATGTAACTCTTATCTTCTCTACTTCTCAAGCAATCCTTGCCGCAAAGGCAGGTGCAAGTTACGTTTCTCCATTTGTTGGACGCCTCAATGACAGCTCTTTCAGTGGTGTTGAACTGGTTCGTGCAATCTCTGGCACATACAGTGTTCATGGAGTCCGTACAGAGGTCTTAGCGGCGTCTCTGAGAGATTGTCACCATGTCTCTAGGTGCATTCTATATGGCGCTAATATCGTAACGATTCCTCCAGCAGTATTCTTAAAGATGTATGATCACGTTTTGACCCGTGAAGGACTTGCTATTTTTGAACGTGACTGGGCACTTGTCAATTCCCAATCTAATGATGTATGATTAGAAAAGTTCGGGAATTTCTTCAAAGAGATAGTGATATCACGTATAAGATTGAACTTGATTATATCAAAATAACAATCGTTGAACTTATACATATTATGAAGTTAAATTTAAAAAATGCTATTGTATCCAACAGAAAAGGACTACTTATTTCATTTAGTGACAACTTCTCCACAAGAGGCAAAAAATCTCTGGAGAAAATCAATAAAAACGAAATGGGGTGAATGTGCTTACTGCGGATCAAAAGAAAATTTAACAATCGACCATATAGTTCCCCGATCAAAAGGTGGAAATAACCATATAACTAATGTTCTATGTGCTTGTGAAAAATGTAATAAATCAAAAGCACATTATGAATGGGAAGATTGGTATTTTCAACAGGAATTTTTTGAATATACTCGTCATAAGAAAATTAACTCTTGGATGACTCAATTATCTGAGAGTGAGCTCAAACCCTATAAACCTCGAAAAAATTTAAAGTACTAACCATGAGTAACAGACCATCATTTAGAGTTTATCATAAACCAGATTGTGCAGAGACAACTCAGTTTCTAGATCTTTTGGGACAGTGGAATCTAGAATATGAAACTATTGTTATTGGTACAGATATTAGTGAAAGTCAACTTGAAGTCCTAGTTGGAGAAGATGCTGTTAAAGGCTGTCCAAGAGTTCTTATGTGCAATAATCATAATGAGGATAGATTACGCCTTGCTTCAGGTAAGGAATGGACGAATATGGGTAGTGTAGAAGACACTACTAGATTTCTAAAGTACGCTAACAATGTTGATAGTTTTAATTGAGGAACTTTTATGTCTACATTTATTGTTTATTCTAGATCAGGATGCCCCTACTGCACAAAGATTGTTAATGTCTTGCAGTTATCTGAAATGAAATATGTTGAATATAAACTGGGAAGAGATTTTGACCGAACTGAATTTTATTCTAAATTTGGAACGGGTTCTACTTTTCCCAGAGTAGTTAAAGATGATAAATTAATAGGCGGTTGTACTGAGACCGTAAAATATCTACGGGAAAATAAGTTAGTTTAATGGAAGAAATCAATCTCCACGAAATATATACTGATGTTGAAAAAGCAATAGATTATGCTTTTGAAAACAAATTTATATTGAAGTTCTATGATTATTTAAAAATCAAAAAAATTAAAAAATATGAAGTGGAGAAATTTATTGATAGTTCTGTTGCACATGAATTAGAGTCTGTTGTAAATGAACTAGAGCAATATCTTGAGGGTGGAAATGATAATAATCATAAACAACTTCATGAAGGATATGGACATATCCCAAAACCTCAAGCAAGGAAAATTAAAAATTATTTGTACGCAATACTAGAGGACGCATGGAAATATAACCATGATAAACGAAAAGGAAGACGAAAAAAAATCTCTAAATAACAGTGAACTCAAACTGGATCGAGGGTTTGAGTTAATGTTAAGAAAACAAAATAGTAAAAGGAGAGAAAAACCTTTACCAAAGACATTTCAAATTACTTTTGGTAAAATGATATCTCTCCTGTCTAGAGAGGTACATCTGAATTTTGATTTTTATATTGATATAAAAAAGAAGTAACTCTCAAGGAGAAAGACGATGGAAACACCAGTAATTTTAACGTTCAGTGTTTTATTTACGTTCATGTTTTTTGTATTAGGAGGTATTATTGGATGGATAGTAAAACAATCCCAGTACGAAAACTTGTATGGAATACCAAATCTTCATCCTGAAATGTTTGATGTAAATGGCAATTTAATTCCCGATGAAATTTTATCAGTGAGGTTTGAAAACGATTATGGCTACGAAGACGAAAACGACGACTAAATTACAAGCAAATCCATTTCAAAATGAGATTCTTGAGTTAGTATCTAAGCAAAGATCTAATGCTAAAAAAGTAGAAGTACTCAAAGAGTATCGAAATGATGCATTAGTTTCTTTGCTTATTTGGAACTTTGACGAAAGTGTTTATTCTGCACTTCCAGAAGGTTCAGTTCCTTATGCTGATAATGATGAGCAAACTTCTATAGGTGGAAATCTTACTGATCTTGTTGATAGTAAAGTTAAATCTAGAAATTTGAAGAATGGTGATTATGCTGGTACTGATGAAGTTATGAATAAACAGCATACTTCACTTAGAAATGAAGCTAATAGATTTTATATCTTTATTAAAGGTGGGTCTACTATGCTTTCTCAAGTAAGAAAGGAAACTATATTCATTGAAATGCTTAAAGGTTTACTTCCAGAAGAAGCAGAATTGATGTGTTTAGTAAAAGATAAAAAACTCTCCGATAAATATAGAATAACTCATCAGAATGTTAAAGACGCATATCCCGACATTACTTGGGGGAATCGTTCATGACAGAACAAACTAATACAGAAGGTTTGCCCATGCCATGGTCAGAAGAAGAAAAATTAAATTTTCCTCCACAATATGGATGCCAAATTTTACTGAGTGATACTACAGATGCTAAGGTTAATGATCCAACATTTCCTACTGATGCATATCTAGTTTATTATGAGGAAAATGAAAAACCACATATGGATCTTTGTAGAACTCGTAAACTGGTAAGTTTATTTGATATGTATTATGATAAATTTGGTCCAAATTCTATAAAGAAAATTGAATTTGGATATGGTAGAAAGAGACCTAATCTTTGGGGACTAAAACCAAAAGAAACTAAGAAAAAATGATATCCTTATTGGGGCAACATTTTCTTTTAAATATATACGGATGCTCATCATTGCAACTAAATGATGAGTTTTTTCTTTGCGATCTTATTGAAAATGCTGCTGAATCTTCTGGTGCAACAGTGATTAAAACTATATCATATCACTTTTTACCTCAAGGTGTAACAGCAGTTAGCTTACTTTCAGAGAGTCATATAAGCATACACACCTGGCCTGAAAGAGGTGAGGCAGCGATTGACATTTTTACATGTGGTGATTGTATTCCAAAGGTTGGTTGTGATATTATATTGGAGCAATTGAAACCTACGTATCATAATTTAAAAATAATAGACCGCTAAACCAAAAATCAGCTTTTGTTTTCAAAAAAGGGGCGAAAAAAACCCGGCAATTTTTTTGACCTGTAGGGTTTTTTATAACTTGTATGATACTATACCATACTGCTTGACTATATAATATATGTGGTCTATAATAGACCTGTCGTTCATCCCGCTCTAGAGTGGGACGCAAGTAAGTCGCGGAACGGAGCGTTCATCCCATGATTGATCTGTTGCTTTATTCATCTATATCATGTACTGATGCTGATTCTATTATGATCAGAATCAAAGCAAGAAATGATCTACCTCAAGTAGTTCAAGTTGAATTGATTGAGACCGTAAAGGAATCAACTCCAGATTGCTATTGGGACGCACACGACTGAAGGAACGGGGATTAAAAACCCTCTATTTCTTTAGGAGTAACAACATGAACACACTTAACTTAATTCGTAAGCAGATCAACAAAGCATCTGCACTTCACAACGCTCAGATCTCTCACACCTCATATCGTGGTGTTGAGTATGATACACGTTGTGTAGAATCAAAAGAGACTCACGGTACATTCTGTTATCGTGGTAAAGTCTATAATAAGTGATTACTTGTACATATGTTCGTTAGAGAGGTTGACTACCTCTCTTTTTTTGTGTATAATTGGAACAGTCAACCTTGAGGTATGGATAAGGAAAATTTAAACGATATTATTAAAGAAATAGAAATTCTTTTGGAAACTCTAAAGTCTGAAATCTATTCTGGTGTAAATTCTGTTTCACGTCAGGAAAACTTTGATGATCCAGCGGAAAACTACATCGTTGATTATGATGAATTATTTGATAGCGAAAACGAATACTTTGATTAAAAACTATGTACGAAGAATTAGACTCATTTGAAAGATCACTACAACATTTTGGTACAAGAGTAGAAGTAATAACTTGTATGGAAATGGGTGGTAAAATATCATCTGAAGATGCTTATCAGTTAATTAAAGATGAAATTAAAGAACTAAAAAAAGTAAGAAAGGAGTGGAAGAAGACGAATGAATGATTGCAAACTGGTTTCAGTAACCCCTGGTGCAGAGAAGCACATGGCCTATTGTGCTCGCGTTAGTAATCCAAATAATCAAGAAAATGAAAAGTTTTCTGGACTTCTAAAGTATTGTGTAAAGCATCAACATTGGAGTATCTTTGAACAGGCATATATGACTGTTGAAATTAATACTACTCGCGGACTGGCAGCTCAAATACTTCGGCATAGAAGTTTCACATATCAAGAATTTTCACAACGTTACGCTGATTCTTCTTTACTTGGTGATACTATTCCTCTACCTGAATTACGTCGTCAAGATACCAAGAACCGTCAGAATTCTATTGATGATATTGATCCTTTTACAAGGCAAAGGTTTGAGATCCTGATTCAGGAACACTTCAAGCGTAGTATGGAATTATATCAGGAGATGCTTGAAGCAGATATAGCAAAGGAGTGTTCGCGTTTTGTGCTCCCCCTCGCTGTACCCACCAGACTCTACATGACGGGCTCTGTGAGGTCATGGATCCATTATATCGATTTGCGCTCTGCTAACGGCACACAGAAGGAGCATATGGATATTGCAAATGCAATTAAATGCATTTTCTGCTGTCAATTCCCTTCTGTTGCTGAAGCACTCGAATGGGAAAGACATGAAGACTGTCCAGAATGTCAAGATCAACCATCAATCACACTTGAATAATAAATAAACCATACATCATTTAAATTTTATGGCTACATACCCCGTTGTTAATAAGACTACTGGTGAACAAAAAGAGGTGAAACTGAGTGTTCATGAATGGGATCAGTGGAAAGAAAGTAATCCTGAATGGGATAGAGATTGGTCAGACCCCTCTACTTGCCCCTCTGCTGCAGAGATTGGTGAGTGGAAGGATAAACTCATTAAATCTAGACCAGGATGGAATGATGTTTTAGAAAAAGCATCAAGAGCACCTAAATCTCAAGTAAAGAAAATTTAAACCTATGGCAAGAAAAAGAAGAAGTAATTCTGAGCAACCAATCGGAGTCGGTCTCACTGCGAAGCAAATGAGAAGGAAAAAACCGGTTAATTCAGACCTTCTTATAGATATTGAACCTTTAACTGACAATCAGAAAAAGTTATTTGAATCTTACGCTGAAGGAAAACATCTTGTTGCTTATGGTTCATCTGGAACCGGTAAAACTTTTATTACTCTTTACAATGCATTAGCAGATGTTTTAGATGATAGAACTCCATATGAAAAAATTTATCTTGTTCGTTCTTTAGTTTCAACAAGAGAAATTGGATTCCTTCCTGGTGATCATGAAGATAAGTCTTCACTGTATCAGATTCCATATAAAAATATGGTAAAGTATATGTTCCAGATGCCATCTGATGCTGACTTTGAAATGCTTTATGGAAATTTAAAAACACAAGAAACTATTAGTTTTTGGAGTACCTCATTCATTCGTGGAACAACATTAGATAACTGCATTATTATTGTTGATGAATTCCAAAATCTTAATTTTCATGAACTTGACTCTATTGTTACTAGAGTTGGTGAAAACTCAAAAATTATGTTCTGTGGAGATGCAACACAAACAGACTTAGTAAAACAAAATGAAAAAAATGGCATTGTTGATTTTATGAAAATCTTAAATGTCATGCCATCGTTTGATGTTATTGAATTTGGTATTAATGACATTGTAAGATCTGGTATTGTTAAAGAATATCTTATTGCTAAAATGGAGTTAAATTTGTAAACATTTTCCTAATATAAGAAGTTCATTCATTATCCACACTAATTGATAGAAAAAATAGTTATGAAATCGCATTTTGACCATAAAGAATTGGATCTAAAACCATTAAGTAGGAAAACACTTAATGGTGTAAGATACTATAATGTTCCTGGAAAAGAAGGTCCTTTAAAATTAGTTTCTATTACTTCTGTAATTAGTAATTATAAAAAAGAATTCTTCGCTGCTTGGAGAAAACGAGTTGGTGAAGAAAAAGCAGACAAGAAAACCAAACGTGCTACCAGTCGTGGAACTGATATGCATACTCTTGTAGAGCACCATCTTAAAAATGAGAGTCTTCCTAAAGTTCAACCATTATCGGAATTTTTATTTCATTCAGCAAAGGCAGAACTAAGTCGTATAAATAACATTTACGCCTTAGAGGGGGCACTGTACAGCGAGTATTTGGGAATTGCTGGAACAGTTGATTGTATCACTGAACATGATGGCGAACTGTCTATAATTGATTTTAAAACTTCTGAAAGACCAAAACCAAGGGATTGGATTGATGGATATTTTGTACAATGCTGCGGATATGCTTGCATGTTACATGAGATGACTGGTCTAACAGTTAAAAAGTTTGTGATTATTATGTCATGTGAGAATGGAGAAGTAGTAGTATACGAAGAAAGAAATAAAGAAAAGTATATTAGGATGTTGGTTCAATATATAAAGAAATTTTTAAATGATAAGTTGACAAAATAAAGATAATATATTAGTATTTTCATATCACAATAAATCCTACAATGTTACTAGAACTATTAATGCCTACAACCAAAAAGAAAGAAGATCTTAATGTAGAAGAACTTTTAAAAAAGAAGTTCTTTTGTTCATCAAAATTTACTCAAGAAATAGAAAAAATTGTATTGGAGAATACTGATATTAGTTACATTGATGCAATACTTTCATTCTGTGAGGTTAATAATATTGAACTAGAAACAGTTCCAAAATTAATTACAAAACCACTAAAAGAGAAATTAAAATATGAAGCAATGAATTTGAACTTTCTAAAGAAAACTTCTAAAGCCAAATTAGTTTTTTAATTGTGAATCCTATAGAATGCTATAAAACTTATCTTTCTGTAAAAAATCATTTCTCTAAAGAGAGTTATGATTTTTTTAAGTATAAAGGAAAGACTAGAGTTTCAGAGAAAACTTTTTATGCTAAAAAAGAAAGATTTTGGTTTGAAAAATTATCAAGGAATAAAAATGATAATGAAGTTGTAAATTTCTTTGTGTCAAATTATTCAAGTGTTGATGATCCATCTTCTCTTTGGATTGGGGATATTATAAAAAATGGTGAAGTTAGATATTCAGAATGGATAGAGAAAAAAAGTAATTTATTAGATATATTCTTATCAGAGTGTGAACATGTAACTAAAGAAAATTTTGACGATTATTTTAGAGTAGTTGGTAGTAGACACCCACAAGTTCTTAAAGATCATTTAAAAGGAGATATATCTATTGAAACCTTAATAATATTTGATAGTATATTGAATTATAAAAAAGATTTTGATTCAAAACTTATCGATCCAATATGGGAAATGGTTTCATTAAGAATGAAAAAATATTCGGTTTTCCTACAAATAAATACTATTAAATTTAGAAAGGCGTTGAAGGAAATAATTTTATGACATTTTTTGATTCTGATCAAGTAAAAGAGGAACTAGATGTAATATTAGAACTCCAACAAAAAGTATATGGAAATATTCTTAACTTTGCATCTATGGATGATGATACAAAGATAGAACATATTGATCTCTTAGATTCTCTTTTAGAAAAACAAAAAATACTTTACACTAGATTAAGTTTGTCTGATGATCCAGAAGCAAAATCATTGAAAAGACAAATAGTAGATTCTGCTGTTATTATGGGTATGCCAAAAGACGTTGATATTAAAATAATCTTTAATAATATGAGTATTATGCTTACCATGATGCGAAAGCAGATCGAGGAAAAGAAAGGTTACTAGGGCTTGACATCCCTCCAAGTTTCAACTATGGGAAAGAAGTCCACAAGCCAAATACGATTTAATCTAAATGTCAAATTTTTCTAATCTAAAAAAACAATCCGGTCTCGGTTCTTTGACTCAAAAACTAGTCAAAGAAGTCGAAAAGATGAACAACACCAACTCAAATTCAGATGAACGTTTCTGGAAACCTGAAATGGGTAAGGATGGAGTTGGATCAGCAATTATTCGTTTCCTCCCTGCACCAGATGGTGAGGAACTTCCATGGGTAAAGATTTATTCTCATGGATTCCAAGGTACTGGTGGTTGGTATATCGAAAACTCTCTAACTACACTTGGACAGAAAGATCCAGTTTCTGAGAGCAACCGTACTTTGTGGAACAGTGGTAATGATAAGGATAAGGAAACTGCCCGTGCTCGTAAACGCAAACTTTCCTACTATAGCAATATCTACGTTGTAAAAGATCCTGCACACCCAGAGAATGAGGGTCGGGTATTCCTATTCAAGTATGGAAAAAAGATCTTCGACAAGATTCTGAATGCCATGCAACCTGAGTTTGAAGATGAAGAACCAATCAACCCCTTTGATTTTTGGGCAGGTGCAAACTTCCGTCTAAAGATCCGTAAGGTCGAAGGTTATTGGAACTACGATAAGTCTGAGTTTGATAGTGTAAAACCACTTTTAAATGATGATGACGCTATGGAAGCAATTTGGAAGAAAGAGCATTCTCTAGAAGAAATGGTTGCACCAACTAATTTCAAAACTTATGAGCAACTAGAGGCACGTCTGAACGCTGTTCTTGGTCTCAACAAACCAAAAGCACGTCGTTATGATGAAGAAGAACTTGAAAATGAAAGTGAAGGTCGTGGATCGTTTACACCTAACTTCAAGTCTAAAGAAGAGAATGTAATGGAGGAATTGGAAAAGTCTTACCATCAAAGTAAGAGTGCTCCTACATCATCAGAATCAAAATCTTCAAGTGATGACGAAGATGAAGTTGACACACTCTCTTATTTTCAAACACTTGCTGATAGCGAATAATTAATCTACGTAGTAGTTAGGATCATCTGCTCTTAATAAGGTTTTAGTCAAAAATTGACTAGAACCTTTTTTATATTTCATGACAGACTTCAAATCATCTAATATAGTTGGTACATAAGATGGTTTTAATAAAGAGATATTTCTTTTATTATCTTCTCTTTCTTGTTCGTATTGGAAGTTTGTAACTGCCTCAGTTATATTAGTTACAGTAGTTTCATTTCCAGTTCCAAGATCCCTATATGTGACACTATAGTTTTGATCTACTACTATTCCTTTTGGTAGAACTAAATTTCCATTACTATCACTAACTCCAAGGGTTCTATAATTTCTAACAGCATAAAGATTATCATAAGTACCATATTTTTCTAGTAAAAATCTATCAAATCCTTTTTGGGAAAGAGGCCATTCATCTCTAAGATTCAAAATATTGTTTGAAATTAAAACTATCCAATCAAGAGATTCATCACCATAAAATTTATATGCAATTTGATCTGGTCTTTCATCTCCTTTAACTTGATAATTGGTAAAATAAACTAAATTGGAGAATATATCCTCTCTAATTTTCACTCTTCTGAATAAATTTTTTACAGGAATATACGAATTGAAGACACCTTCATCATCTGGTTGTTGACTAATAAATTCAAAGTTAGGAAGTTGTCTGAAGTATTTAAGTGATTCTGCCATTTTTTAAAATCCCATGGTGTTTTCTTTACCATTATAATCCTCATAATTAAGAGGTTCTAATTCAGTAAATTGTAATGTCATTTTATAAGCAATCATAGATCCATCTGCAGAATGAGTCATATATGTATTTTGTGGTGTGTAATCAACTGCACATTCTCTCAGGGCGCATTTTTTCTTCACCATATTAATATATGGATGATCCTCCTTATTTTCATACAGATATCTAATACTGAAAACATTAGGTGCTTGTAAGAATAAATTCTTAGCTGATCTTCTGGGTGCCATACCTTCTTTAAAAAATCTAATAATATTTCTAATTTGTTGTGCTTCTTCATTACTCCTTGGCGTCATTTCAATGGTGTAAGCAAAGTCTCTTAAAGCAGGACCACCAAACAGTAATTCAAGATTCGGATTAACAATTGCACCATTAAATCTAGCTAATGCATTATTAAGTCCTGCTGCTTGACCAGCAAGAGCAGTTTTAATTTGACCTTGAGTACCTGGATCACTCAGTGCATTAATAGCCTTTTCTAAAGCGGCTTTAGAACCCGCACCAAAATTATCCATCATCGCTAGAGACGCTTTTGCAGCTTCTAATTCAAATGCATTTGCACTATCATCTTGCCAGTTTACTCTATTTGAATCTCTAATTCCTGTAGGAATTGCTAAAATTACACTACCATTTCTAGGTTCAAAATTGTCTTCTCTGCTCCCTACAGTACCAAAGTCTTGTCCTGTTCTAGATAATTTTCCATATCTAAATTGTTTAAACTCAATTGTATCCTGATGCAATAGTGTAGTTTCATGCATTTTGATGGGATATGTATAGTCGTCATAATGATCAGGATCTCCTAGTATTTCAATATCAAAATCAGGAAGTTCGTTAATTACTTGAACAGGAGGGGGTTCAGTATCACCCTCTTCTCCTGTGTTAGATAAAGTACTTTTATATCCATCTGTCTCAGATATCTCTGATTTATCTTCTTCAGAAGAAGTTGATAATATAATCTGAGATGAACCACTTTTTGCATTATCTATAACTTTTGTAAGCCCGTCATTTCCAATCTCTTCTACAATTTGGTTGTAAGATTCAGAAGCATTGCTATCGTCTTCTGGAGGATCCCACTTATTCAATTTTGGATCATAATTGATAAATTCTATATTAGTTTCTTTATCAATTATAGTTATCTTTCCTGTAGTGTTGTCTACCTTAATAGAGAAATTTTTATTCGCGCCACTATCATCATCTTTAAGGGGGACGGGTACAGTTGCATTATATACGTTTGAGTCTTGAGTATCTACTGACCATCCTTGCGGGATATTCATTGAATAGTTAACCTTGTATGTGTTTATTTATTTGATACCTAAATCATATTCGGTAATAATTTTAAATTCAAGTTTCCTATCTTCGCAAAATTCTTTTGCTGCTTTCCATTTAGCAACATTTTTTTTCATAAGTTAAAACTTCAGAAATAAAAGTTTTTTTTCTTTTATTTTTAGTTTCTTTCGGTGGCAAAGTCTGTTTTTGTGGTTTTACCTCAATAACATAACTTTTAGTTCTCCCCTGCTTATCTTTGACCTTCATTATAAAGTCTGGAAAGTATCTTCTAACTTTTCTTGTTGTTGGATCAAAATAAGGTATAAAAAATTCTTCAGATCCCCATTCAATAATATTGTCATTTCTATCACAATATCTCATGAAATTTACTTCCCATGAAGATCTATATATTATATTATTAGGATCACCCTTATATTTTTGGGGGTTTGTTGGGTGGAACTTTCCTTGATGGTATTTACCGTCTCGCATACATATTATATAAGGTTTTAATATTTATATAAATGGCTAGGCCAACACCACAAATTAAAAGTGTAGATCAGTTAAAGGCAAGTATTTTAAGTCCTGCAACAACATCTAATTATATTTGTAGATTTGCATTTCCATCTGGTGGCGGTAAAGAATTTACTGATCTCTATAAAGGTGCTAATCAAGAGTTATTGGAGATTTCTTGCTCAGAGGCATCACTACCTGGATCATCTTTAGCAACTCTTGATATCGATAACTCATTTCATGGAGTATCGGAAAAAATGGCCTATAGAAAAATATATGATGATAGAGCGGATTTCACTTTTATTGTAGATAGAGATTACTTTGCTATTAAGTATTTTGAAAAATGGATTTCATTTATTGTAGGTGAAAGTGGTGATGTAAATGTACCTGCACTTAATCCTGCAATAGAACAAGATAATTATTCATATAGAGTAAAATCCCCAGAAGCATATAGAACTGATCAATTATACATAACAAAATTTGAGAAAGATCATTTTGCTTCATCAAAGGTTCAGAAGACAGCAACATTGGTATACAAATTTATTGGTGCGTACCCAATTTCAATAGTTAGTATGCCTGTAAGTTATGATCAATCACAATTATTAAAATGTACGGTATCATTTACATATTTAAGATATGTAGTGAACCCCATAAAAGAACCTGTAGAAGACACTCTATCAGGGTCAGAAAATTCTACAGGAGGTCAAAGTCTACCAATCCAAAATCCATCTCTTGATGCTACTCTTGGTGCAAACGACCTTTTATCTAGTATCGATCTAGGATTATCCTAATAAATAATAATAACTGAATTGTATTACGTATTATGCCTTTACCCAAGATTTCTACGCCAACTTATGAGTTGGAGTTGCCATCGACTGGAAAAACTGTAAAATTTAGACCATTTTTAGTAAGAGAAGAAAAAGTATTGGTAATTGCTCTTGAGAGTGAAGACACCAAACAAATTACAACAGCAATCAAAGATGTAATTAGAAATTGTATTCATACTAAAGGAATAGAAGTTGAAACTCTTCCTACTTTTGATATCGAGTTTTTATTCTTAAACATTAGAGCGAAATCCCTTGGGGAAGAAATTGAAGTCAATGTTATTTGCCCAGATGATGAAACTACAACTGTACCTGTTAAAATCAATGTAGATGATATTAAGGTACAAAAAAATGATAAGCATACTAATAAAATTAAACTTGATGAAACTTTAATGATGGAGATGAAATATCCATCATTGGATCAGTTCATTCAAAGTAATTTTGATTTTAGTGAAACAAATCAACTAGAGCAATCATTTCAGTTAATTTCTAGTTGTGTTGATAAGATTTATAGTGAAGAAGAGGCATGGGATTCTTCTGATGTAACTAAAGATGAAATTGTTGAATTTCTTGAGCAAATGAATTCTTCACAGCTTAAAGAAATTGAAACTTTCTTTGAAACTATGCCAAAACTTGCACATACAATTAAAGTAAAAAATCCAAATACCAAAGTTTCAAATAGCATCACTCTGGAGGGACTATCAAGTTTTTTCGCATAGGAATGTCTCACATGAGTTTGGCTAGTTATTTTGAACTTAATTTTGTGTTAATACAATATCATAAATACTCATTAACAGAAATTGAAAGTATGATACCTTGGGAGAGAGACATTTACGTTGCTATGTTGCAGAACCACTTAGAAGAAGAAAAACTAAAGCAGCAACAAAATGCCTAAGAAAGAGATTATAAGTATAAGAATTTTAGAACTCCTTAATCTTGAGAGTGAGTTTGAGATTTCTTATGAAGAATATTCTCGTCACTTAAAAGAGGCCCTTATTGCTGCTAGACTAACCAAGTCAAAATTTTCAACGGAAGAAGCAGAAATATTAACTAATGAATTTAAGAGAGTAAAAAATAAGAAGGGAAGATTTACAATAAATCCTAAAAAGGAAAAATCCAATCAAAATTCCAATCTAAAATCTAATGTTTCTTCAAATAAAAAGAAGAAAGCAATAGCATTTCTAACTGGATCTAAAGAAACGCCTATAAAAAAAGATAATACAAAAAAAGATAATACAAAAAAAGATAATACAAAGACTACTTCATCATCAATATTAGAAAAAATATCATCAACAGTTGATAAAATCTATAAAAATATTCAAAACCTCAATAAGATTTTAGATTCTTCATTTGAAAAAGATAGAATAAAAAGTATAAGATCAAGACGAAAAGGAAAAGAAGAACGTCTTGAAAAAAGTCCCCTTGATGGTATAGTAAACGCAACTAAAAATTTAATTAAACCATTCAAGTCTATCTGGGATAGAATTATTCAATTCTTGGTGTTTACTTTCTTGGGTAGACTTTTCACAATGTTTACTGATTGGGCAAGTAAACCAGAAAATGAAAAAAAAGTTGAATCCTTAAAACGTTTATTTACAGATTTTGCTCCTGCAATTATTGGGTCTGCATTTTTATTCTTAACTCCATTTGGAAAATTCATAAGAACTGCAGTTGGAATAGCAACTAAATTATCTGCAAGATTACTCCTTAAAGGCATACCTGCTTTGCTTAGTATGATACGAAGGAATCCAAAAGCAGCCTTATTAATTGGAACTACTCTGGCTGCTGGAAAATTATATTTGGATTCAAGAGGTGCTGGTGAAAAAGCAATAGAAGAAAAGGAAAAAGAATTAGGTAGAGAATTAACTAAAGAAGAAGAAACACAAGCTGTTCAGGAAAAATTTCTATCAAATCCAATATTGAATCCTATTTCTAATTTTATGATTCCAACATTAACTAATCAGGTAACTGATGATGATAAACCAGAAGGTGAAAAAAATATTGGTGATTCTGCATTAGATATTGGTGGAGGAATGTTTGATAGTATAAATCAGTTCCTTCCAGACTTTAGTGGTATATTTACTGGGGAGTTTAATAAAGGTGGTGTTTTCAGTGGTTTAGTAGATAAAAATACTGGAACAAGAGTACCTGGATTTGGTAAAGATACTCAGTTCTTACCTATGGCAGACGGTAAGAGTGGTGTTGTTGTTCAACCTGGAGAAATTGTTATGAATAAAGAGCAGCAAGAGAAACTTGCTGCTGAAACTGGAGTAGATCCAAGAATGTATGTTCCTGGACCTAAAACGGGTAAAATACAAAAATTTAATGCTGGTGGAATCATAGGATCCAACCCAAATTATAAAATCGCCTATGATAATATAAGCGATAATTTCCCATCAGCAGAACCACATCATATTGCTGGTGCTCTTGGTAATTTTGAAACTGAAGCACCTGGATTAAAACCAAATACATATCAACTTGAAAATGGTCCTGGTCGTGGTATTGCTCAATGGGAAATTGATCATGGTGGAAATAACTATATGGGTAGATGGCCAAAAGCAGAAGAAATGTATGGAGAGGGTGTAATTAATAGTTTAAGAGACCAATTGAATTTTATGAAATGGGAAATGGAAACGGGACACCCTCTTCCAGATGGAAGACCAAATCTTCCTTATGGATATGCAACTAAAGATACTTGGTTGGGATCTCCAAATTTGAGAAGCGCAACTTTAAACTTTATGAAGGCATATGAAGCTCCTAGTGAACCTCACGCTGACAGAAGACTTGCCAATGCAAAGAAATTTTTAGATCTATCTAAAAATTTTGGTTCAAAAAAACAAATGGTATCATCTCCTTCATCACAATCATCTTCTTCATCGCAAAATAAAGATATTTTTGAACCATTTAAAAAAGCGTATGGAAACTATGAGTCTTTTAGAGATAGTGAAAGTGGACAAAAGTTACAGTCTGCTCTTAGAAATCTCCTAGGACTTAAAGGTGGAGGAAAAGTTACAGAAAGTACTGGTGTTGATATCCCTGGAGCAACTGATGATGGACAATTAGTATCATTTAGAGTTCAACCCGGAGAATATTTGAGAGTATTTACAAAAGATTTTGTAGATAAAGGTGGAATGTCCTTTGTAAATCAACTTCAATCTGAATTAGATTATGATTCAAATGCTAGAAAGAGTGGAATACAACCATTAAGTATGAATAGATATATTCCAGAATCTCCCTCTACATCTAATGGTGGTATTCAAATTATTAATTTACCCACAGAAGTTATATCAAATTCACATTCTTCTTCACCAAGCAAAAGTAGTTCTGTTCCAGATATCGATCCAATATCTTCAGACTCTGTAGATACTAGATTGTCAATAGCAAAGATCTACGGGATGATGGAGTAAACTAATGGCATTAAATACTCAAAAACTTCTTCCAGGGTCTAATTGAAAAACTAAATCTGCCCTAGCGATTATTCCAAAAACTAAATCACCTTTAGTGGGTATTCAAAAAAGTACGGGAAAATCCACTTTTGCAAATAAAGGCAATCCACTGATCAATATTTTAAATAAAACTATATTAATTAATAAAACTCTTGTAAAAATTAATAAGCAATTAATTAAAAATAAAAAAACACAAAAAAGAAAAACAATTGCATCAAATCGTAAAAATGAAGAAACTAGACTTGAAAAATCAGAACAAAGTAAGGCAAAAACTGAAAAATCTGATTCTACTAACAAATTATCATTTTTAGATAGAATTAAAAAATTTTTAACGTTTACTTTCCTCGGATGGTTGTTTGATAAGACTGCAAAATATTTACCTAGACTATTAAAAATTATTTCGCTTTTGGCACCAATAGGGGAGTTTATAGCAAAAGTAATTGGAACTATTGGTAATGCTATGATTACCTTTATTGATAAGGGATATGAATTGTGGGATAAGTTTAAAGAATGGAAGAAAGATAATATTGATGGAACTAATTTTCAAAAATTATTTGATCCAGTAATCAACAATTTAGAAACCTTTGCAAATCTTGCATTAGTTGCGGGTTTACTTGCTACTGCTGGAGGAGGTGGTGGAAATAGAAATAATGATCGTTTTAGAAGAGGTGGTGGAAATAATCGTGGAAGAAATTTCAGACCCAGAGGTGGAAACAAAAGAAGTTTCAATAACAGAGGTAGAGGATTTTTTAGAAATCCATTTAGAAGAAAACCTTCAATTACTGGAACTCGTAAAGATAGACTTTTCAGGAATCCATTTAGGAGAAGACCAGGAACTACAGGAGGAAGAGTAGATAGATTAAAACAAGGTTTTCAGAAAGTTAATCCACTTAGGAATAGAGCACCTGTTACAGTAAGTAGTGGTACAAGAATACAACTTCTAAAAGATAAAATAAAAGATTTACAAGGTAATATAAAAAAACTTAATACTACTCTATCAAATCAAGCAAAAAGAATAGCACAATTAACTAAATCTGGACTTGATGCTATTAAGGTAAAAGCGCCAGCAAAAATAAACCAGGTAGTATCAAAAGGAAAACAAGTTGTAGATGTTACTTTTGATGCTATAAAAAATGCTATATCAAAAGGTAAATTTAAAGTAGACCAACTTATTGAGTTAACAAAACCTCTACTAGGTAGAATAGTAAGTGGTGGGAAATCAAGTTTAACTTCGATTAAATCACTATTAAGACCTTTATTGAAACCAATACAAACTCCAATTAGATCGATACCATTTATTGGTGCTCTGATTGATTTTGGTATTAATACTTTTATATTTGGAGATTCACCAGGTGAAGCAGCATTTAAAGCAGCATTTGCGGGCATACTCGGTGCAATTGGTGGTGCTGCTGGTAGTATTGCTCCCGGTCCAGGTACATTTATTGGTGCGACTCTAGGGGGTATGCTTGGAGATCGAATAGGAGGATGGATTTACAATAGAACTATTGGAAGCGGTTCAGGTGAAGAACCAAAAGTAGGTGAACTTGAATTAAATCAATTTAATAAAGGTGGTACTATAAGAGAACATAGAGGTAGACGTGAGAAGGAACAAGAAGTAGAAGTCTTTAATAGACCATTGATGCCTCCACTTATGGGATCTTTAAGATCTCAACAATTATTCCCAATAGCATCTGAACGTGGATATCAAAATCCTCAAGGTTTCCTTAGAGATTCTATTAAAGCAATGAGAGAAATTCCATATTATGGACATTTATTTAACTTATTTGGCGAATCTATATTGGGAAAAAGAATGTCTACGAGAGATATAGACAATATTGGTCTTGATATTTCATCTTTAATAAGTAAAATATTTAAAGAGCAAACAGAAAAGGGTGAACCTTGGTATTCTATTATTAGTAATCTGCCAAAATTAATCTACGATCTTACTCATAATATAATATCGTCTAATTCTAATAAAGTGGTAAATAGATTACTTTATGAAAGTAGGTTAAAAATAATTTATGATAATGAATTAGTTGAAAAAATAAAAACCTTAGAAGGAAGACTAAAAGAAAAAGAAGAAGAATTAAAAAGAACAAACGCATCTACAGGTAGTGGATCTACAAGTAGTTCTACAGGTAGTGGTTCTGCAAGTAGTCCCACAATACCATTGGTTCCACTTGGATCTGGGGGAGGATCACTTAAGAATATGACTGATCAAGATTTTAGTGATCTGGTATATATTGTTAGTCATGAAGCATTAAGAAATACTGATGATGAATATGCTGTTGCTGCTGCCGTCTTGAACCGAGTTACTGACCCAAGATTCCCAAATACGATCATGGGAGTCGGTACTGCACCTGGCCAGTTTGAAGCGGTATTTACAGGAAGAGCATATAGAGATCCAAAACTTGCCGAAAAACTTAAAGCAAATCAAAGTAAAATTATTGATGCTCTGAAGAAATTAGATGGAAGAACAGACTTCAAAGCATATAGTAGTATGGGACAATATATGGGTGATAGTGATATCATGTTTGCTCCAAGTGGAAATTTTTATCATTATTCGGAACAGGTAAGAAAATCCGATCCTATTCCTAAAAATATTCCTCAAAACTGGAAAACCTTACTAGGAAAAGGAATGAAGGGGGGAGGAGATCTTGTCAAGATTAATGAACCAAGATCATTTAAATCATTGAAAGAAAGAACTTCATATGAAAATTCTATGATCATCTTAGTCAAGCGTGAAAGAGAGATTGTGCATGTACCAATAAATAAAGGTGCGGCATCAAGGATTATTGTAAAAGGCAATAATAATTCGCTATCACCAGAAAAATTTAAATCCTTCATGAAGTAAATGTCATTACCAAGTACAGCAGCACAATATGGTAATATAACCAAGTTTTCAGTATTTTCAAACTATACTGGAAAGGAGATTGATATTAGGGGTGGTCTTGCATCATTTAAATATTTTGAAAGTATTATGGATAATACGGTCAGAGTTCAGGCAAATATTGTGGATGGTGGTGTTGAAATAGGTAGTGAAGATTCTGCCGCTAAAATTGAATATCCACAATCACTTACAGTTGGTGAGAAGTGCCTTATTTCTATTGAGGATGGATATGGTCAAGAAATAAACTTATTAGATGAATATCATCTAAGAGTAAAAAATACTAGTAATAGTATGTCAAGTGTTTTATCATCTTTTTATACTTTAAACCTTTGGTCTGAAGAATCTATCAAAAATTATCAGGTTTCTAGAAGAGTTGTTGGTAAATTTGAAGGAAAGGTTAGTGATACAGTTTTACAAATATTAAGACTTGATTTAGAGACAGAAAAGCAGGTTTTTATTGATAGCACTATAAATGAACTTGTTGTTTATGGTGAAAGAAAAAAACCCCTAGCAAAAGTACACGAATTAGCTGCTAGATCTGTTCCTGATATTCCAGATGCTACTGGTCTTCGGGCTGGATATGTCTTTTATCAGAATAGTTTAGGATATTATTTTAGATCTATAGATAAACTCTTTACTCAAAACCAGTAAGAAGATTTATACATAATAATACTACAGGATTACCAGAAGGTTATCATGCTAAGATATTAACTTATAATTTTAGTAGTTTTGTTGATCTTGAGTCTAAACTTATAGATGGATCTATGTTTGAATCAGAAGTAATATCATTTAATACTTTTAATTCTGAATATAAAGGTGAGGAACAAAATCTATTTGATGCTAGAAAACAGACTGAAGATGAAGAATTTACTGGAGGAGAAGATCAAATAAAGATAGCAGATGATCCTGAACTTGGTTCAACAAGAACAGATTTTAGAACAAGAGATGTTGGAATTTCAAATCCAGGAAATACTTTTGAAAAGCAATTAGAAGAATCAAAGAGAGATAATTACGATGTAGACACTATTTTACGACAATCTAGAACAAGATATGGTAGTTTATTTACAGTCTCAATGTCTATAACAATACCAGGAGATTTTGCTCTACATTGTGGAGAATTAATTCATGTAGCGATAGCAGAACAGTCAACATCAAAAACTATGCAAGAAAGTCAGCGTAATAGTGGCATATATATGATAGTAGATTTATGTCACTACATTGATTCTAATCCTGCTGCAACTGGTACTAATGGAAACTGTTATACTAGGTTGAATTTAGTTAGAGATACATTTGGAAAAAAACCCACTACTTAGGAAAATTTAAATGGAAAGTATTGAAAAGCATATTGAAAAGGATAAGGAGATCCTAGAGGATCCTACAACTAATCCACAGATGCGTCGTCACATTGAAGGAGAACTACATGAGTTGGAAGAATATGTAGAACACCACAAGAAAGAAATCGAAAAAGGGGATCATCACGATCCTACTTACTTGGAACTTTACTGTGACCAAAACCCTTCTGAACCAGAGTGCCTGGTATATGACGACTAATTATGACGGATAGCAATTCTTTAATTTGGCATGGACAGATAGTAGATGACCTCGTTTGGAAGGATAACGAAAACTCCAAAAAATGGGGAAATAGTGACGATGTTCAAGGATGGCACAAAAGATATAAAGTCAGAATTTTTTCTGAACATCCAAAATCAAAAGAAGAATTACCCGATAATTCACTTCCTTTGGTTGATGTAGTTTATCCAGTTACTGGAGGAAGTGGTCATGCTGCGTCTTTCCAAACATCAAATTTAAGGAAGGGATCCTACGTTATTGGGGTATACGTAGAAGACCATCAACCAATAATCATTGGTACATATGGAAATAGTGATCAAACACCACTATTATTTTCTAATCCACCAGAAGGATATATACCATTCTCTGGATTATATGATGAGAACGTTCCTTGGTATTCAATTCCCGGAGAAGGTCAAAACGGACAGGGAAATGTTTATGGAAGTCCTAATGAAGCTACAGGATTCTTAGGAACTAACTGGGAAAGTGTTAGTGATCTCAATATTAGAAAACGAATACACAAGGAATCTCCGTTAAAATCAACACACAAATGTGCTCAAGGTAGTGGTGCAATTGGTGGTATGCAATTAGCGATCCTTGATATGATTACTGAAATTGAAGATATTAAAAAAAGAACTACAAGTTGGTATCATGGTGTTCAAGATTGGACAGATAATGATATAAAAAAGGCAATAGAAAAGGCATCCAAAGATATTTCAAGAGAACTAAAAGATATAATTGAAGACATTCGTCAATTTATAACCGCAAAAGTAAATGATATCACCAAAGCATTACAAAGTTTAGTTCCACCTAATGAAAGACAAAAAAGTCAATCTGCAGTAGAAACAGTCTTAGATCTAATAAATTGTTTATTTGATAAAGTTGTCAATGCACTTATTAGTATGGTTGTCGATATGTTATTATCGATAGTTGATCGTTTTATAAATGCTCCTCTAGCTGCTATAGAAACACTTGGTCAAACATTAATAGGAAATGTATTTGGATATATTCTAGGAAGTATTGATAAAATTATGGCACCATTGGAAGCAATATTTGGTGCTACCGGACTTATATCCTCAGTATCAGGATCAGTATTAAGTTTTCTTGGAGAAATATTAGGATTCCTATCATGCCAAAATGATTCAAATTGTCCAGAGGTAACTAAATGGAGTATGGGTGGAGGAAATGGAACAAGAACAGAAAATTTCTCATCAGATATTAATTCAATTTTAAATAAGGTACAAGAGATTGGTAATCAAGTTGCAGCACTTGGAGATCCTGATACATTTTCATTTGATCTTGATTTTTCAGGAGCGGTTGCTGATAGTATAGCTCAACATAATGTTGGTCCTATACTCTGTGGTCCTCCAACAGTTGAATTCTTTGGTGGTGGAGGAGGAAGTGGTGCTCAAGGAAATGCTATTGTAAGTACAACTGGAGAGATTCTTGGAATTGATATGGTTTCCTTTGGAAGTGGATATACAAAAGCACCCATTGCAAAAATTGTAGATTCTTGTGGAAGAGGTCAAGGTGCAATACTTCTTCCAATTATAGGATCAAATCAAGGTGGTGGATTTGTAAACAAAGAACCAGTTTCAATTAGTAAAGATCCCAATTTTGAAGATAATCCATCGATCACACTTAGTGGTGGAGATAAAGAAATTATTACTGTAACTAATACTACTTTTATAAACACAGCATCAACTATAAAAGCACATTGGGAATTAACTGCACCAAGACAAGTGAACCTAGTAGTCACTGGAGAAGGAAATGCTAAAATTAGAATAGATATGAAAGTTGATGATGATCCTGACGATTATGGGTCATCATATAGAGACGCATTTATTCAAGGAACTGGGATTGATTTTAATTTTGGGGATGGACAAGAAGATGATTTTGATGAAGATAACTTTACACCTGGAACTTATAAATTTAAAATAACTGAACTTATAATGGATCTAATCTTAGAAAAAAGTGATAAAAAAATTAAACTAAGAGATACCGATGGACAGGATACTAACGCATCATTTGAAATTACTCAAATAACACAAGGTTCTTATCTTAAAGAAACTAAAGTACCTGAAACTGAAGTAGTTACAACTCCGTTAGAAGTACGTGACAATTTAACTCCTTTTGAACCAACTAAAATTCTTGAAGACTATGATTATCCTAGAGATGATCGAGGTTTGACAAGTGGAAATCCCTGTGCTGCAACTACAAACCTCAGTGTTGTGTCTTCATATGAATTATATGAAAACTATGAATTGATAACTACAAGAGAATCTGGTTTTTATCCAAAAGTTAATGGTGAGTGGGCATATCATAATTATGGAGGTAATGCTAATCTTTGGTCTGGAGAAAATGATTTTATTGAAAAACTAGTTAATTTAGAAGGTGGTAGTGGTTATGGATTGCAAGTTTTAGTAAGATTGGAAGCACTTCTTGGCAGAGGTGGAAACCCAAATAATACTCAGTATAAAATTATATCGATAAGAAATCATGGTATTGGATATCAAGTTGGTGATATATTAAGATTTCCAAATATTGATGATAGACCCACTAAAAATATGGGTGATGTATTTAAAATTACTGGTTTAAAATCTATTGAATCTTTCAATGGTAGTGAATCAGTAGAAACTGAATCTGTTGAAGTGTTAGCTGGCGGAGGTATGCTAAGTTTCAGTATCTATTCTAATTATGAGATAGTTGAACCAACAGGTTTCTATGACCGAGAGTTGGGTGAACCAGCTTATCATGTTTGGGGTGGTAGAGCAGAAGCATGGGGAGAACTTGATGATACTATTGTATTAGAAGTTAAACCTGTAGGTGGTAGTGGAAAGGATATGGTTCTTACGATGAGATTTAGTGCTTATCCTGGATTAGCAGGAAATCCAAATAATACCATGTATGCAATCATAGAAATTACTAATCCAGGAACTGGATATAAAGTAGGAGAAACATTGTCAGTTCCAGATGTTAGTTTTTCAACTACTCCAGGATTTGATTTAAGTGAAGAGGCTATTTTTATTGGAGATACAAAAAAATTTAGTGAAATGGGTCAAATAATTAGAGTTGATAGTGTGACTGATCCATTATTTGAAGATCGTATTATAGAGCAAGAAATTATTCCTACAGATCCATCAACTGTAAATGAAAATAATACTGGAATTGGAATAACCTTTGGTGGAGGAAGTGACGTTGTATGTCCTCCAAACTTAATCATAGATACTTTTAATGATACCTGTAACAAAGAAATTAAAGATGAGCGTTCACTAGGTGTTACTCAAGTTATTGTTATTCAACCAGGAGTTGGTTATACTAATTTTCCTGATGGTTCTTTAGGAGGATCGGGAAGAGTCTGGGCAAATCCAGAAGATACAGTTGTACAAAGGATTGATGGACGATGGGATATTCCATATCCACCAGATGTTCAACTCCCAGAAAATTTAACTTTATGTGATAAAATATATCCCCCAGGTGATCCACCACCTCCAGGTGATCCAGGTGATCCTGGAGAACCAGGTGATCCAATTATTCCTGATTCTCCTGGAGGTCCAGGCGATCCTGGTCCAGGAGATCCACCTGGACCATTTCCAGGAGATCCAGGTGGAGATGATCCTCCGCCAGGTGAACCAGGTGACCCTGGAGAACCAGTTGGTCCCATAATTCCTCCTCCACCACCTCCAGTAGAGGAAGAGATTAATATAATAGGAATTCCAAATTATCCTACAATTGGAATTTCAACATATGATACAATTTTATATCTTTGTGATGTTTATATTGAAAATGGTGGAGTAAATTATTCACAGGGAGATACTATAGAAATAATTCCTGACTTTGGTGCTTCTGCAGAACCAATTATTTCAGATACAGGTGTTTTACTAGGAGTAACTATTTTAGATGGAGGGGAGGGATTTACTACAAGACCTATCTTGACATTAAAAAGTACTACAGGTTATAATGCAGTTATGGTTCCAGTATTCTGTATAGACAGAATTGGTGATGCACCAGAACCAGAACTACCTCCACCTATAGACATAGTATCAGTAATTGATTGTGTCGGAAAACCATTAACAGGACTTGGAAGAGAACCAAAAGTTGAATCTCCTCTAGTAGAAGACTCTCCTCCACAGACAAATAACGTGGAACAAAGTAACAGACAAGGTGGTATTCCAAAAGAAGTAATAGAAGTAATTAATTGTGTAGGAAAACATCCATTAAAGGACAATACGTAACATGCAAAATTTTCACACTATAAGATATGGAAATAAGGATGGTGAATTAAAGTTTGGTCACGTTCATAGCGATCAACAGATGTCATCATTTTTAATAAGAAGTGGTCATGATGATCGTCATCTTATGACTATGGATTGTACTGGAAGTAAACCTGAAGGTAGAAAAGGTGGAACTTTAAACTCTTGTCCAGGATCTTTTCAAATAAAATGTGGTGATGATGTTGATGATAATATTCCTGCCCTTTTTATTGAAGCAGTAAATGGAGATATTGTTTTAAAAGCTAGTCGCGGAAGAATCCGCATGGAAGCAGAAAATATTGACATGATTGCTTCTGGTTCTGGAGGTGGAATTGGAAATATACACATGACTGCTAATGAAAATGTTGACATAAAATGTAAAAATTTTGATTTTACTGCACGTTCTTTAGGAAAAGTTATATCTAATGGGGCATTAAAAATTACAGGAGACACAGTATTAAATATATACGGAAGTATAATTGATGCAGCATCAGCGGCATCAAAAATTAAAAAATCCAAGGCTGGTCCATGGACAACAGAAACTGAGAACAATTCTTTAATTTAAAAGGTTATGACACTTAAAACTGATGACTTTTATGTAGGAAAACGTTTGTTTGTTGGTGAAGGATTTCCGATTGGATTAGGAATTGGTCCTGCTGAAGCAAGAGGTTCTGCATATTTTGAAGGACCTACAATTACTGGGGAACCATTAATGTTTCCGGTTCCTCAGGCAACTACAATGATTGGTCCAAACAGAAATAGTGAGATAATTCCTCCTATAATTTTTGGAGCAATTTCTGGTTTTAATTTTTCACCATACTCATTATCGGTTGTGGGTGATGCATGTATTTTTGATAATTTGACCGCTAATGGCATGATTAATGTAGGAACTCACGTTCTTGCACAAGGAGAAGTAATTTCAAGAACATTAGGAGGACAACACATCCTCTCAATGAAAAAGAATTTTGATATTCCTCATCCAAAAAAAGAAAATTGGAGACTGAGACATACTTGCCCAGAAGGACCTTCTAATGATGTATATCATAGAGGTAAAATAAATAATAAAAATCACATAGATCTCCCTGATTATTGGGAGACTTTTATTGATATAGACTCCATTACAGTAAATATAACTCCCATTGGAAGTTGTCAAACTATTTTTGTAGAAAAGATAGAAGATAATAAAGTTTACTTAAATTCAAATTCTGAAGAACCAATTAGTTGTTACTATCATATCTTTGCAGAAAGAAGTGATGGTGAAAAACTAATCCCAGAATATGAAGGAGAAACTCCAAATGACTACCCAGGTAACAACGATGAGTATTCCGTTGTTGGTTGGGATTATGACAATAGTAGAGGTATAAAATGACACAAGAATTTCCGGGTTATAATGAAGAAGAACTTCTAAAAATTCCTGTAGATCCAGTAACTGGAGAAAGAATAGATGTTGGTAAAACTCTTGAACCAAGAGAAATTGGAAGTAAAAATTGTGATGCTAAAGTAATTGGAGGACAACCACACTATAGATATGATTATGTGCCAAAACCACAAAATGATGATAACGATATAGATGAGGAACTTAAGAAAATACTGAAGGATGAATGTACACCTTTTTATTACTATAATGTAAAATTTGGCAATGTCTCAACTGAACAAGAAGTGATATCAAATAATGGTATGCATCAACTGTCTAATAAAAAAAACTTACCATTTGATATGCCTCATCCTAATAAAAAAGGATGGAGACTAAGGCATGTTTGTATTGAAGGACCAGAGATTGCAGTATATTGTAGAGGAAAAGTTCCAGAAGATGGAATAATTAACCTACCAAGTTATTGGGAAGGATTAATTAATCCAGAGGATATGACAATTAATATTACACCAATGGGGCATTGGCAAGAGTTATTTGTCAAGGAAGTTAGATGGGGTAAACAAGTAGTTGTTAGAAACAATGCTGGTGGTTCCATCAATGCAAATTATCATATTGTTGCTCGTAGATTAGATGATGATCTTATCGTAGAATATGAAGGAGAAAATTATACAGATTATCCTGGAGGAAACGAAGGATATTCATTTAACTATGAACATAACTATGTTGAAGGTTTAATTAAGGACACTGTAGAAAAAACCATTAGAAGTATAAAGGAGAAGTGATATGGGAGTTAATTTTCCATTTGCAGGACTACCTGAACAATTTACACGTACTGGAATAGCAACTGTCTTCCAGGGAGATATCAATCGAAATCAAGCATTAACTGTTGAAAATGGTGCTAATATCATTGGAGTTCTAACTGCAACATCCTTTAAAGGTTCTGGTGCTTCTCTTACTACACTTAATGCATCCAGACTTTCTTCTGGAACTATACCAGGTGCTAGATTTCCTGCAACACTACCTACTGCTAGTGGTGCTAACTTAACTAACTTAGATGCATCGGATCTTGCTTCTGGAACTATTCCTGATGCTAGATTTCCAGCAGTACTTCCAGCAATCAGTGGTGCTAACTTAACTGACCTTCCAGGCGGCAGTGGTGGACAAGGAAATGGTGCTCAAGGAACACAAGGTATTCAAGGAGCACGAGGGCCTACTGGAGGTCTTCAAGGAGCACAAGGACAAAGTATCCAGGGTATTCAAGGTATCCAGGGTATTCAAGGTATCACGGGTATTCAAGGTATCCAGGGTCTCCAAGGTATCTTAGGTGTTCAAGGATCTAGTGGAGGTAGTGGTCTTCCTCAGAATAATAAAGAGGGTGATTCATCTCCATACACATTAGTTGCATCAGATTCTGGAAAACACATTGTAATTGATACTGATGGGATAAATCTTAATAATAATATTTTTACTACTGGTGAAACTGTTACTATCTTTAACGACTCCGCAACTACACAGATGTTAAATGTTGCTAATGGTGTTACTGTAATAAGAGCTTCTCTTGGTGATACTGGTAATAGAGGATTGAATCAATATTCTCTTGTAACTTTACTTTGTATCGGTTCTAATAAGTATGTAATTACTGGTGCAGGATTGACATAATGTCTATTTCTATTATTGCAGCGAATACAAATAGTCAGGTTGCTATCGGATATAGTTTTGTTTCTCATTTAAATAGATTTGATCAACTTCTCCCACAAATATCATTAAATCTTCATCACTTTAGTGAAGGTTCTGCTGCTTCCAGACCTGTTGTATTTGTTATTCATGGAGGAGGTTGGTATCAAGGAGATAAAACTCGGTTTGATTCACATAAACCAAGATTTTTTAATTCCTTGGGTATGATATATGTAAGTATTAATTATAGATTAGCAAGACCACCTCTAACTAATAATTCTCCTTACAACAATAGTTATGATCCAAATAGAGTTAGATTTCCTATCCCTGTTCAGGATTGTGCATATGCTTTAAAGTGGGTTAGTGATAATATTTCAGATTATGGAGGAGATCCAAATAATATAACTTTACTTGGACACAGTTCAGGAGGACACCTTGCTTTGTTATTAGCAACAAATACTACTTATATTAATACAGCTGGAGTAAATATTAATTCAATTAAATCTTGTATATCATTAGATACAGCATTTTATAATATTAAAGATATCGTAGATAATAAAAGTACTGCAGATTCAACAGAAGGAGGTAACTCCGCACTACTTTGCGAAAATGCTTTTGGAATTGAATATAAAGCGTCCAGAGTTATAAATGACTTCTCTAGTGTTGTAGAAGAAACTGCTGCATACAATGCGGGATCTCCAGATGAACATATATCATCTGGAATAGTACCTAGTTTTTTAATCTGCATTCAAGGTAGTGCTTCTAGAATCCAGAAAGCCCGCAACTTTGTAAGTTCTTTAGGTGCAGTTGGTATAGGAACATCAATAGGCATATACTTAAGTACATATGATCACGAAGAGATGCAAAGTCATATAGGTAATCCTTTAACTATTCCAGTGGGCAATTCATTACCTACTGCTGCAGAAATAGAACAAGGAGCTGCAGACGTAGACATAAGTACATTAATTTCTAGGTATCTAACTCAAATAGGTATTATATAAGCATATGCCAGTTGACAGGCGTTTGTTCGTGTGTTATGGTGTAGAGGTACTTCAACTTATCTAGATGACAAACGAATATTTGACACGTTGTGTTGTGAATCCGATCAACCGATCTGTCAACATCTATTTAAACGAAGGAAATCACAAAACTATCAATTGCGAAACAATAGATGAGTTTATTAACATTCTTGGTGTGATTCGCAACTTAGTTTCTGAAGACGAACTTGTATTTACAGACTAATGTCATTCATCAAACACAATCTTTCCGAACTTGTAGAAAAAAGAGTGAAAACTAATCCAGAAAATGTTCAAGAAGCAAATCAAGGTTTGTTTCATGCAAAGATGACTCTACCTGCTGCAGCAAAACATTGTGGAATGACTGAAAAAGAAATGAAACTAACTTTTTGGGAGTTTCTAAAATATCATCCTATAGAATACGATCCAAATAATAAGGAATGATATAACTAGTCTATATAATAAAATTGCATTCTTATGAGTTATGGAATATCAATACGAAATTTCATGCCGATATTGTTGGTATAACAACAGATCACAACTAGTAAGAATGTATTTTATAGAAGGTACTCCATTCACATTTGATGATGTTCCTGACGCATTTTATGATGATCAAGAAATTTTAGATTTAGCGGACTGTATGGATTCTTATGAAATAGAAGATATTTACAGATCATCAGACTATCTAATTGCAGAACAGTGTCATCCCATTTTATTTGAATTAAGATTAAGAAATCCAGAACTATTACCTATTGACTGATGAAAATTAACCTTTGGTATTCTAAAAGTATGCAAAATTGGAGATGGACATTATCTGAAGAATTTAGAAATGGTGTAACTAAAATAGAACAACATTCTGGACAAAGGCCAATCTTAAGAGATGCTATGAATGATGTTGCTAACACCGTAGAACATATATTAGAAAACCATGACAAAGATAAGCATTAATGCTCAATGAAGAGTGATTTTTATATAGATAAAGTCTATAAGGAAGATGTGAAGGGTCTTCTTTATACTCATCATTACTTAAAAGATGAATCAAAAGACTTTAAATCTGGATATAACTATGGACTTTTCAGGCATACTGATTGGGAATGCCCTCTTAGAATTGGCGGGGGTATTGGTGTTTGTATTTTTACTGGTCTCCCAGTTCCAGAAATTGCCGTAGGTGCATTTGGATTAGAAAGAGATCAACAAGAAGGTTTATTTGAACTTTCTCGTCTCTGTATTGATCCTAAAACACAGGAAGAAGAATATAATATTACATCATGGTTTGTAAGTAAGTGTATCAAGCAATTCAGAAAAGACGTTAACGTTCGAGCTATCCTTAGTTATGCTGATAGTTCTCGTCATAGTGGAACTATATACCGTGCTTGTAATTTTAATTATTACGGGTTAACAGAACCAAAGAAAGATTTCTATTACTTAGATGGAACAAAGCATTCTAGAGGGTCTGTAAAAGGATTAGAAGGTGAGTGGAGAGAAAGATCTCGTAAACATCGGTATTTAATGGTATTCGATAAAAGGTTAAATATTTTATGGAAACAAAGTTAATTATTTTGTTAATAAATAAGATATAATAGAAATTATAGTAGTAATAAAATGGGTCTCAGTCGTCTGGACAATTTTCTTAAGAATGTAAAAGGTGAAATAATTTACGTAGATTCTAACAATATTGATGCTACTGATGCGGTAGAGAATCAAGGAAATTCCCTTGCAAGACCGTTCAAAACTCTACAAAGAGCATTAATAGAAGCGGCTAGATTTTCTTATCAAGGTGGACTTGATAACGATAGATTTAATAAAACAACTATTTTACTGTATCCAGGTGATCATTACATTGATAATAGCCCTGGATGGATTCCAACGACTGAAGGTAACTTCCTATTAAGAGGTGGAGTTTCTTCCACCGACTTTAATCAATTTTCTGCAACAAGTAATTTTGATATTACAAATCCTAACAATGATTTATATAAACTCAATAGTGTTCATGGTGGAGTAATTGTACCAAGAGGTACTTCAATTGTTGGAATGGATCTTAGAAAGACTAAGATTCGTCCAAGATATGTACCCAATCCACTCAATGATAATATTGGAAGATCTGCACTATTAAGAGTTACTGGTGCTTGTTATTTCTGGCAACTCTCGATTTTAGATTCTAATACTAGTGATTTCTGCTATAAAGATTATACAACAAATAAATTTACTGGAAATTTCTCTCACCACAAACTAACATGTTTTGAATATGCTGATGGTGTGAACCCTGTTGTCATCAATGATGAATTTGTTTCATATTCAACAGATCGTACTGATCTGGATATGTATTATGAAAAAGTTGGTTTACTATTTGGTGTATCCAGCGGAAGAAATGTTTCTCCCGATTATCCAGATGCCAATCTGGATATCCAACCCAGAGTAGAAGAATATAGAATTGTTGGTACTAGAAGTGGTGAAGTTGGTATTGCAAGTATTAGATCTGGAAATGGCACAATACCATCTAGTTTAGTTACTGTAATTTTATCAGAACCTCTTGATGAAATTGATGTAGATAGTATTATCAGAATTGAAGGTATAAATTCTCCTGGTTATGATGGAGAGCATAGTGTTACACGTGTCATTAATTCTTCAGAAATACAATACAAATTAGATTCTACTCCATTAGATGCAAATCCATCTACATCAGGTGCTACAACAAACATTATTATTGACACTGTAGATTCAGCATCTCCATATATCTTTAACTGTTCTCTCAGATCTGTTTTTGGTTTGAATGGACTACATGCAGATGGATCCAAGGCAACTGGATTTAAATCCATGGTTACGGCTCAATTCACTGGAATTGGTCTGCAAAAAGATAATAATGCTTTCGTAAAGTATAATACAGTTAATGGTATCTATCAAGATACTAATACTTTCGGAAATGAAAACATTCACACAGACTCTAGAGCAAGATTTAGACCTGACTGGGAAAACTTCCACATTAAATGTAGTAATGATGGATACATTCAGTGTGTTTCTATCTTTGCTATTGGATTTGCAAAGCACTTTGTTGCAGAGTCTGGTGGTGATCAATCATTTAATAACTCTAACTCCAACTTTGGTTCTCATGCATTTGTAGCATCAGGATTCAGAAGTGCAGCATTCCCTAAAGATGATGTTGGATATATTACTCATATAATTCCTCCCAAACAGGTAGATACAAATGTCACTAGTTTAGAGTTTTATCCCATTGATATTAATGCTACTACAACAAGTGTAGCTAAAGTTCATTTTTATAATCAAAGTGATCCTAATATTATACCTGAAGATACTTATCAAGGATATAGAATTGGTGCAAAAGATTTTGATCAAATAAAAGTAATTCAAGGAAATAGTACTTACTCGGCAACAATTGTTATGCCGAATACTGAAACTACTACTAGAAGAACTTCAAAGAAAATAAGCACAGTAAGTAGAACTATTGCTGGCATTAGTAGTATTTCAAATAATATTGTAACTTTCACCGAACCTCATGAATTTCTTGACGGTGAATCAATTAGAATTATCAGTGATAATGGAAATCTACCTGTAGGATTAGTAGAAGATGAGATATACTATGCAATTACAACTGCCGATGATTTTACAGATTCTACGGTACAAATTAAAATTGCGAAGACTGTAAATGATGCCTTAAACAATAATGAAATCTTAATTAATTCTGCTGGCGGAGTTCTTAGAGTTGAAAGTAGAGTATCTGACAAAAAACCAGGAGAACTTGGACATCCAATTCAATATGATTTTACAAAGTTACTATGGTATATAACTGTATCTAATAATTCAACTCAGAATACGATAACTAGTGGATTAACTGGAAATGGAGCTACATCAAGATCTTATTTTGAAAGACTTACCGATACTAGACCTGATGACGATAGAATTTATCGTTTGAGGTATGTAATTCCTTCGGATTCACCATCTTTAGGAAGACCTCCTCTTGAGGGATACGTCCTACAAGAATCTAATTCTACTATTGGTAAAAATAATAGTGAAATTGTAAAACAATTTAGTATAACTGATTCTGCATTAAGTAACTCCACTGAATTAAGAAACTTTAGAATCATTAATTCTGCTACTTGGGGAGCATCTGTAGGTGGAGGTGGAACAGCAACTGGTATTGCGACCTTTACTTCAGAATTACCTCACGATTTAATCTCGGGAACAGAAGTTGAAATTGTAAGTATTGTAAGTACAAATAATACTACAGCAACTACAAATCGTGGATTCAATGGTAGATTTGAAGTTACTGGTATATCAACTGTAGTAAATCAATTCAGTGTAGAAATTCCAAATGATCCTGGAGAATTTACTGGAACTGCATCTTTAAGAGTTACAAGTATTCCAAGATTTAAAAAAGTTTTTACAAAGGATAGTTTCATAATCTACAGAAGTGAAGAAGTTCAAGAGTATATCCAAGGACAACAAGATGGTGTTTACAATTTAATCGTATTAAACGCATCAAATTCTCCAGAAGTAGAACCATATGCATCACAAAAATTCTCACAACCAGTTAAAAATCTTTATCCACAATTAGATAGAGATAATTTAAAATCTGATCCTGGTGCATCTTCTTCATATGCACTTTCAAATGTACTAGGAAAAGTAGTACTAAATGACCCTGAGAAGAGTGAAACAAAAGAAACATTAAATAAATTCCTCTACAACTTTGGTTCTGGAAATAAGATTGTTTCAATTACTCCATTAGGAGGATCTAGTGTAAGACTTAAAACTGAAAAAAATCATAATTTTAGTAAAGTTACCAGTATAGATATCACAAATACTGGAGGTGGATATGGAACTGGTGCTGTTGGTTCATTCTTTGGAGCAGAATTAACTGGAGGATCTGGTTCTGGAGCAAATGCTCTTGTATCGGTAAATGCATCTGGACAATTAACTGGAGTAAGAGTAATTCATGGTGGAAGTGGATATAATACTGGAGATACTTTAGGTCTTGCTGGAATTAGTACATTTGCATCTGTTACAGAAGCATCATTTAACGTTTTCGCAACTAGTGATTGTATAGATGATATAGTTGAAATTACTGGTGTTAATCATAGAAAGTATAATGCTTTTGGTAGAATTATTTCAATAGTTTCTCCCAATGAAATTGATGTAACTCTAGACAACTATGGATATCATGCAAATCTACCAGAACCAGATGATTTAGATTTATCTAATGCAACATATCATCCAATTGGAACAAAATGTTTCAATATTGCTAGTGTATCATCTAATTCTAACAATAGAACTTTAACTATAACTAAGTCTTCTACAGAGTCAACTGTTAAATTAAATGTTGGTGATACTATTAAGGTTTCAAATAATTCTGCAAATGGTATATTTGATACTAATACCACAATAAATCGTGAGAGATCCTTTATAATTGATAGTATTAGTGGAAATAATATTACAGTTAAATATGGAGATTTTTCTATAGGTCAATTAAATCTTTCAAGTTCTGGAGATTTTATATTCCATAATGGATATTCTTCAAGAACTGGATCTTCAGATGTTATTAATACAAGAACTGTACCTATCTACAAAGATGCTATTGGAATACTTCAGTCACAAATTTCAACAAAAACAACAACTGTATTCTCAATTGCTGGTCTAACTAATCTTAGTTTAAATATTGGAGACTATTTACAAGTTAATAATGAAATAGTTAGAATTAAAGAAACTGTTTCGACAACAGTAGGAATTCTAAATATCAGTGTTTTCCGTGGAGTATTAGGATCACAAGCAGAAACTCATAATGTAAATGATCCAATCAAACAAATTAAAGTAATTCCAGTTGAACTCAGAAGAAACTCTTTAATTAGAGCATCTGCTCATACTTTTGAATACCTTGGTTTTGGTCCTGGTAATTATTCCACCGCATTCCCAGAGAAGCAAGATAGAAAATTAAGTGCGGATGAAGAAAAACTTTCTCATTCATTGAGATATAATGGTGGTGTCAGTGTATTCTCTTCTATGAATGCTGATGGAAACTTCTTTATTGGTAATAAAAAAATTAACTCTGCAAGTGGTAAAGAAGAAGTATTTGATGTACCAGTTCCATCAAATGTAGGAGAAACTGATTATAAGAGAACTGACTATAATATTACAAGTTCTGATAAAGTTTCTGTTTCAAAATCTATTAAAGTTTCTGGAGGAAAAGATAGTAAAGACATTTCTGAGTTTTATGGACCTGTATTCTTTGGTGATAAAATTACCTCAACATCAACCAAAGGTCTTGAGTCCGTATCTATCTTCCTACAAGGTGATGAAACTATATCAAGAAAGTTTACAATATCAGATACTCAACCTACAATTGCAGGTAATCCTGGTGATATTGTATTTAATTCAAAACCTGCTGATGCAAAACTTGTTGGATGGATTTATGCTACTGGAAATCAGTGGTTAGAATTTGGTGACTCTCCAGGAATTGAAATTACAACAGATAATTCTTCTGGTACAGATCATTACTTAACTTTCCTTGAAACTTTATCTCCCCCAGATGAAATTGAGAGTTTAAAAAATTCCTCAAAACTTAAATTTAAACCTGCAACAGGAGAATTAACTGCAACAAAATATCAAGGTGATGGTGGAGAACTTGATAACATTCATCCAGCAGCATTAATCCCAAGAGATCCTGTAAAATCTAATAATTCTTTTGATAATTATCTATATGAAACTAGGAAACAATTTACTTTAACTGATAGTAAAACAATTACTGGATCTGCAGTATTTGGAGATACTGTTTTCACAAGTCTTGACGTTATAGATATTCCGTCTGGAATGAATCTTTCAGTATCACCTGGAACAAATTTTGTAGTTGGAGAAATTAGCGGTGTATTTAAAACAGATGATACTCAAGTTGATACACAACTTGAAACATATACGGGAACATTAGTAGATTGGAAAGTTGGTATTGAAGGTCCTGCATCTGCTCCAGATTATGATAATGATGTATTTAAAATTATGTCTCAAGGGGGTGGTATAAGAACTACCGTTCTATCTGCAGGACCAGACGGAGTTGTTGGTGTTAATGCAGTTGAAACAATGTTCAATGCATCACCATCTTCAATTGATAAATTACAGTCACTACAAGTAAGAGGAAGAGCAAATCAAACAGGTACACATATTTCAATTCTACCAAGAATAGGAAGTTCAGGTGCTTCAGAATTAAGACTATGGAATGGAGGTCCTGTAACTGAATGGTTAATTGGACAAAGATCTGGTACTAGTCATGAGTTAAGTTTCTCAACATTGATTTCAAATACTGTAACACCAAGAGTTACTATAGAAACTGATGGAACTATAAATGCAAATAGTTTTAACCTAACATCCGATATTAGGTTAAAAGAAAATATCAAGGTTATAAAAGATCCTTTATCATTAGTAAAGCAAATAAACGGAGTTACTTTTAATTGGAAGGATAATGCCAAACCTTCAGTTGGTTTAATTGCACAAGAAGTTGAAGAAATTTTACCACAACTTGTTAATACCAATGATCGAGGTAAATCAGTTAATTATAGTGGTATTATTGGATTACTTGTTGAGTGTATTAAGCAACAACAAGTTGAAATTGATCTGCTGAGGATTTCCATATCAGATCCCGAATAAATAGAAATTAAGGAACTTGACTAAAGTTAGAATCTAATGTCTTTACTTAAAGTAGATACTATAAGAAATAGAAGTAATAGTGGTGCTCCCGAATTTGATTTGGGACTCAATGTAATTACTGGGATATCTTCTCTAGGGAGTGTGAAAGTTCATGCAGGAATTATAACATCAGTATCTAATACAGGAATTGTTACTTTTTATGGAGATGGAAGCGGTCTCAGTCAAGTTCCAAATTCATCTCTAATTAATTCAACAATTTCTGGTAGAGCTCTTGGAACGAATTTAAGAAATTTAACTCCAGGAACTTATATTACAGGAAGTACTTATAATGGTGGTACTGCAAGAACATTTGCTGTAGATGCAACTTCTTCAAATACTGCAAGTAAAGTAGTTGCTAGAGATGGTAGTGGAGACTTTTCATCTCGTTATATCACGGCAACTAAATTTGTAAAAAGTAGTGGAACTTCTTCACAGTTTTTAAAGGCTGATGGAAGTATTGATTCTAATGCCTATTTAACGAATGCTAATGTTGGAAATGGAAGACTAACTCTTTCTGCTGGAACTGGTGTTAGTTTGAGTGCTACTCCAAGGTTTGATGCCAATCAAACCGCAAATAAAACTATTACGGTATCTACAAACGGAACTTCTTCTAACACTGGCAGTACGCTTGTCTTGAGAGGTTCTGGTGGTGAAGTATCTGTTGGAGCAATTACTGCTAGTAGTGCTGAATTGACGGGTAATATAACTGCATCTGGATTCTTAGTTACAGGACAATCTGGATTTTTAAAAGCAAATGGAACTGTAGATACTACAACATATCTTTCTAATGGAAATATTAGTGATTCTCAAATAACCTTTACAGCTTCTGGAAGTGGATTTTCGATTGGAGCAACCCAATCAGTTACATTAAATCAATCTGGTGCTGCAACTATTGCATTTTCATTAAATTCTGCTACTGGAAATACTGGAAGTACATTAGTATTCAGAGATTCAAATGGAGATTTTTCTGCTAGAGATATAAGTGCTAGAACTTTTGATACAACTTCAGATGCAAATTTAAAAACTAATGTTCTAAAAGTTGATAATGCATTAGATGTACTTGAAAAAATCAATGGAGTTTCTTTCAAATGGAAGAACAACGGTGAAAATTCAATGGGTGTAATTGCACAAGATGTTGAAAAAGTCCTTCCAGAATTAATTAATAATTCTGGCGAATATAAGTCCGTAAACTATAATGGACTAATCGCAGTATTAATTGAGTCTATTAAAGAATTAAAAGAAGAGATAGAAGAACTAAAAAAATAACTAAATATTAGTAAATAAAAAGGGGGGATAGTGAACTCCAGGAGATCAAATGTCAATAGATAAGAATTTCGTAATTAAGAATGGATTAGAAGTTGACGCTGGAACACTATTTGTAAACCCACAAAGTAATTCGGTTGGAGTAGGAACTACCAATCCAAACTATAACTTAGAAGTTTCTGGTATAATTGGACTTAGTAGTGCTATTAGTATCGGTGGTACTACTGGAATCACAGGACAAGCTTTATTTTCAACTGGTGATGGCGCTGAATGGAGAGCATTACCAAATTTAAGGGAGAGTGTATTAGAAATTGCTACTGAGGGACAAACTATATTCCCTGCGTCAGCTATATTTGAACACAATCCACTATTATTAGATGTATTTTTGAATGGTGTAAAATTAAGAGAAATCTCAGAATATACTTCCGTTAATAGTGACACAAGAGTTCAAATCTTAGTACCTACATTTCTTGGCGATGTTGTAGAATTAATTACTTATAGCGCCACAAGTTTTGCATCAGGATCTCAAGGAGTTCAGGGTTTCGGAGGAATAAACGGGGCACAGGGGGCTGATGGTATTCAAGGATCTGATGGTGCATTTGCTGCTCAAGGTATTCAAGGTACTCAAGGTATTCAAGGATCTCCAGGTACTCAAGGATTTGAAGGAATTCCAGGACCTTTAGGTATTCAAGGTGTTCAGGGAAATTTAGGAGTCCAAGGAGAACGTGGTGTTCAGGGAAGTACTGGCCCTCAAGGATCCCAAGGTGTACAGGGACTTATTGGTCCAATCGGAATTCAAGGAGATATAGGATTCCCAGGTGTCCAAGGTTCTATGGGTTACACTGGACTTCAAGGTAATCCAGGTTCTCAAGGTATTCAAGGATCACAGGGTGATCAAGTAACTGCAAAAACATATACATTTACAGCTGCTGGTGGTGAATACTATATTGATGGTATTGTAAAAGATACCCTTCATTTAATTAGAGGTCAAAAGTATATCTTTGATGGATCTGCTGCTACAACTCATCCAATAAGACTATCCACAGATTCTGGAAATAGTGTTCCTTATTCAAGCGGTTATACTGTCGGATCTAATAACACTCATACTTTTGTAGTTCCTTATGATGCACCAGATACACTTTATTATTATTGCACCAATCACTCAAATATGGGTGCTTCTATATCTATTAAAGATCTAACAGGAAACGATCTTCAAGGCATTCAAGGAATCTCTGGATCTGCAGTAGCACAAGGTATACAGGGTAGTACTGGTCAAGGTGCTCAAGGTACTCAAGGTATCCAAGGTATTCAAGGAACAGGAATTCAAGGTACTCAAGGAATACCAGGATCATATGCTGGGCAAGGTATTCAGGGTACACAAGGCCTTCAAGGTAGTTTTGGTAATCAAGGAACTGCTGGAAACTTTGCAGCTCAAGGTATTCAAGGTATCCAAGGTCTTCAAGGTATTCTTGGTCCTCAAGGTGGTGTGGGTATTCAAGGTGTTCAGGGAATTATTGGTAATCAGGGTATTCAAGGACGCCTAGGTACCCAAGGTCCATTTGGAACACAAGGACCATTAGGATTCCAAGGAAACCAAGGTGTACAAGGTACGCAAGGATTAGTTGGTGCTGTAGGTTCTCAAGGAACTGCTGGTGAATTTGCAGCGCAGGGTATTCAAGGTGCTCAAGGAACTTCAGGTGTTCAAGGTGAAGCATCAAATGCTGAAGGTTACTGGGAAAAAAATACCTACAACTCTGGAATTTCAACAACATCAGATGTTGGTATTGGAACAACTTCTGTTTACGGACCAAATGCAGTTGATCGTGGAAATACTGCAATACTTGCAGTTGGTTCAATTAGAACTCGTAATGTCAACTCAATTAATTTAAATCTATCTGGAATTGCTACTGTAGGAAGTGGTTTAAATGTAGTAGGAGTAACTACATTATCTTCTGGAAGAATTCAAATTGATGGAGCAAAAAATATAAGAATTGGTAATTCTGCAGCAGGTAGTGGTAGTAATAGAAACATTGCAATTGGCGATCAGGTTTTAGGTTCTCTTGCTAGTGGTAATGGTAGAAATATTGGTATTGGTGAATTTGCACTTAACGATATTACTAGTGGTGCATATAATGTTGGACTAGGTGTAAGAGCAGGACAAAAGATAGACTCTGGTTCTTATAATGTTGTTATAGGTGGATATGATGGAGATGAAACAAGTTTAGATATTACAGAATCATCAAATAATGTAGTAATTTCTGATGGTGAAGGTAATATTCGTCAATATATTGATTCTGATGGAAAAGTTTGCATCAATACAACTGTACCTCGCACTGAACTAACAGTTTCTGGTATTGTTTCCGCAACAAGTTTCTATGGACAACTAAATGCTTCTCAACTTACAGGATCACTACCTCCGATTGATGGTAGTAATTTGATAGGAGTTGTTGCTACAAATTCTGGTATTATAGTTGCAAACAATGGTTCCACACTTGGTGTTGGTGCAACACTTAATTTTGCAGATGACTTAGATATTGAACTTAGTGCTGGTGTTGCTACAGTATCTCTAAACGATAATCAGAACTTTACTGAACTCAACGTATCTGGTGTTTCTACATTTAATGGTGTAAGTTTGATGTCGGATATATTATCCTCTAATATAAACAATACTGGGATTATTACTACATCTCAAATTAGATTTGGATCAATTGGAGCGATAACCGATCTAAATTATGATATACGTCAAGCAAATACCTTGACGTTTGGTGGCGGGGAAATGGCAATGTATACCCGATCTGATGGTAGTCGGAATTATAGTCAGATACTTATAGATAATTATCCACTTTACATTGGAACACAGGGTGATCAGGGTGGTAATTTTTATTACACCTCTCTATTAAGTGTAAATCCTGGTAACGATTCTGGTAGTTCTGGAACTAGTGATGCTTTCATTTCTTTAGGTCATGGACAACATATAAGTAATGGTAGCGGTGGTAATGTAACAACCAGATTAAAAACTACTGGAACGGGTGTTACTGTATTTGGTAATTTAGATTTACTTTCTGGCAATGTAAGTGTTTCTGGAGTTATTACAGCGACATCATTCACTGGTTCAGGTGCAAACTTAACTAATCTTCCAGCAGGACAATTAACTGGTGCTCTACCATCACTTGATGGTTCTGCATTGACTGGTGTGATTGCATCAGGAACTGGCATTGAATTTAAAAATAATGATTCAACAGTTGGTACAGCAGGAACGGTAAACTTCGGAGACGGATTAGATGTACAATATAATTCAAACACAGGAATTACAACAGTTGTAGCATCTGGAGGATCTCTTCAGTCAAGAACTACAGTATCTGGTTCTACAACGTCAATTGCAGATAACGCAACTGCATACATTTCAATCAATGGATTTAAATCTTATGCTCTAATGCACGTTGGATTATCCACAGAAGGTTGGATAAGACTATATACTGATAGTACATCCAGATCAAATGATTCTACCAGAAGTCTTGGAGATGATCCACTTTCTGGTAGTGGAGTAATTGCTGAAGTAGCAACTTCAGGAATTTCAACTCAACAAAATATTTCCCCATTTGTACTTGGTGGAAATATGAATGATCCAGTTGACACAACGATTTATGTTGCTATTACTAATCTTTCAGGATCGACACAATCTATTACTGCATACCTAAAAATTCTTCAACTGGAGGCATAAGTAAAAAATGGCAATTTCAAAAAATATAGTTTCACTCAACCCTGGATTTGGAAGTACTGATGTAATTTATCAATTAGAACAGCAATTTACATATTTAAATTTACATGGAACTGGACGTTCTGGATTAATTGTTGGTGTTTCTAGTTATACCGATCCAGGAAGAACCTCTTCTGTGAGAAATGAGAGATTTAGCGATATAAGACAAAAATCAACAACTGGAATTGGAACTGGAGCAAGTTTTTATGTATATAGACAAGGTAATGGAGATGTAAATGAACTTCGCCCCAATAGACCAGGATATGGATATACTGCAGGAGATACAATAACACTATCAGCAGAAGATTTAGGTGGATCTGCAAATGGTGCTAATGATGTAATAATCAAACCAGCAATTTATGCTCATAAAACTTCAGATGCACAAACATTTGATGTAGAACTGACAGGTCTCTATGAAATATCTGGAACTGATAGAAATGGAACTATTTCAGATAAAACAATTACTGTTAAAGAAGGTGATAGTATAAGGTTTACTGATAATTTAGGAAGCCAGTATTATGGATTCGGTGTATATTGGGATAGAGGACCTTATAATTCCACATTCCAGGCTGCAGATGGTAATGGGCGTTACTATGGTAGTGAGTATAATAGGGTTTTTAATACATATTACGCCTCCTCAAATGGTGGGGGTGGTGAAATTATTACATGGACACCCGAATGTGGACAAAGAGGAATTTTTAGAGTCTTAGATAATAGTAACTATTCATCTGTTCCAATTACAATTATTGTAGAACCAGATGATAGTAACTGGGCTTATCCTACTGTTGGAAGTGCAACAACATTTCACGGAAGATTCTCTGATCCAAATGCAATTTATGCATGGGGAGTATTAAAACATGACATTGAACCTGACAAAAAATTTGGATCAACTTACAGAGCATTTCAAGTTGTTTCAGATAACAATATGGTAATTAATGTTGGAAGTGACTTTTATCCAAACATAGGAATATCTACTATTTCTAGAGGCACTGATTCCTTTACAAGTGCATATAGACGTAATAGATTTTGTGGAGCGTATATGTCTGATATGCCATATAACCTGACCAGCATTCCTGGTATGCTTAATGACAATTCATATGAAAATGATTATTCAAATCCCACCAAAATCTATACGAATTATTGTCAAATTAAAGCATCAGAATTTAAATATACTGAGTCAAATGCATATCGATTAGACTTAACTTCATATAAATCAGGATTAAATCCAAAATTTGTTGTTTATTCTTATAGACAACCAACACGTTCTTCAACTAATTTAAGTGGAAACACTTATGCAACTTTTATACTTCATGATCATATTGGTACAATTTGGGATCATGATAATTGCTTTACTTCTGGAGTGACCAAAATTAATTTTGGAGGAGGTAGTCCAGATAATCCATATATTTCATTTACAACTCATATTGCTGGAGATCATTATGATAGATATAATGCCCAAGCCTCACAAAGAGCAGGTGAATATGGATATTTAAATTCTGATTTTGGTAATTATTCAGATTATTATGACCAGGCTACTACAATTTATCATCCAAATTCATATAAAACGGGAAGTGATGTTTCTACCAGTGATTCTAGAATTTATTATCGTGGTTTAGAGGATAGGAGAGATCGTGATGGTATAACTGCTGATATGGACTTTAATGCAGTTATTAAAGGAATTCCAATTTGTACTCAGTTAGTCCCATTCCCTTTCTATATACCAGATGATTTTGTACTAATTCAATTTGATTATGCAACACCAAATTCAAATATTCAACAAGGTGATACTGTTACAGTTAGTGGAAGTGAAATTTATGAAGTTATTGTTGGTTCTTATAATCAAACTGATAGAACCAGAGGTATTCTATTCTGTGCGAGGACAACCTGATGGTAGATTATTCATTTCCTAATTTAGATACAACAATTAGTTTATCAGATTCAACAAAAGATTTTAAAATTCAAACAACAAATACTTTTGTTGTTGAATCTAGTAATGGAACAATTTCTGTTGGCAACTTGTCTTTAGAATTGGATACAACTCAATATTCATCACCTCCAAGATTGAGAGCAGCACCTCCAAGAAGAGGTAGATTTGGTCAACTCTACCCAAGATTTTAAATAAATAATACTACTAAAATAAGGAGGGATAGTGAACTCCAGGAGATCAAATGTCAATAGATAAGAATTTCGTAATTAAGAATGGATTAGAAGTTGACGCTGGAACACTATTCGTAGATCCTAATACAAGTTTGGTTGGAGTAGGAACTACAAGTCCTAATTACAACTTAGAAGTTTCTGGTATAATTGGACTTAGTAGTGCTATCAGTATTGGTGGTACTACGGGAATTACAGGGCAAGCATTATTTTCAACTGGTGATGGTGCCGAATGGAGAGCTCTCCCTAACTTAAGAGACAGTATTTTAGAAATCGCTAGTGAAGGACAAACTATATTCCCTGCGTCAACTATATTTGAACATAATCCTTTACTTTTGGATGTATTTTTAAATGGAGTAAAGTTAAGACAAATATCTGAATATGCTTCCGTTAATAGTGAAACAAGAGTTCAAATCCTAGTACCTACATTTCTTGGCGATGTTGTAGAATTGATTACCTATAGTGGTACAAGTTTTGCATCTGGTACGCAAGGAATTCAGGGTTTGGGAGGAATAGACGGAGCACAGGGTAGTCAAGGTGTTCAAGGAAATGATGGTGCATTTGCTGCACAAGGTATTCAAGGCGTTCAAGGTGTTCAAGGATTACCAGGTTCTCAAGGATTTGAAGGAAATCCAGGACCTTTAGGTATTCAAGGTATTCAAGGAAATCCTGGAATACAAGGAGACCGTGGTGTTCAGGGAAGTACTGGCCCTCAAGGGAATTTTGGACCTCAAGGAATTCAAGGATCTTTAGGTATACAGGGTAATTTTGGATATCAAGGTATTCAAGGTATTCAAGGTGTCATTGGTATTCAAGGAGACTTAGGTGTTCAAGGACCTGCTGGAGCTGGGGCACAAGGTATTCAAGGAATAGGAAACACTGGTATTCAAGGTGTTCAAGGAAATGACGGTCCTCAAGGTACACAAGGTATTCAAGGAATAGGAAACACTGGTGCCCAAGGTGTTCATGGTGTTCAAGGAACTGATGGTGCCTTTGCTGGTCAAGGTATTCAGGGTACACAAGGTCTTCAAGGTAATTTTGGTGTTCAAGGATCATCAGGATTATTTGCTGGACAAGGTATCCAAGGCATTCAAGGTCTTCAAGGTATTCTTGGTCCTCAGGGTGATGAAGGTATTCAAGGTGTTCAGGGGATTCTTGGAGGAAATGGATTACAAGGTATCCAAGGAAACAACGGATCTCAAGGTATTCAGGGTAATTTAGGACTCAAAGGAAATCAAGGTATTCAAGGTACTCAAGGAATAGTTGGTCCTCAAGGTGCTAATGCATCAGGAGGAAATTATACATTATCTGAAACAGGAGCAATTTCAAGATCTTTTGATTCAAAATTAGATGACTTTGTAAGTATTCTTGACTTTGGTGTTGAAGAAGGATCTTCTAAAAGTGAATCTATTAGAACAGCAAACACAAGTCGTTTTATATCAGCATTACAGACAGAAAGATCGGTTTATATACCAAAAGGAACTTATGAATTTAATAGTGAAGTATTAGTTCAAAATAAAAATGTAACTATTATTGGTGATAGTGAAAGAAATACTATTTTAAAATGGACATCTTCAACTGGATCTAATGGAATAGACTGGACAACCAATACTGCAGAAAGAACATTAATAGTTAGAAATGTTAAATTTATTGCTGCTGCAAATAAATCAGGAAGTCCAATCTATGCAAAGGATACTTCAACAAGTGGAGGAACTGTTAAACCAAATGTAGTACTAGAGAATGTTTCTGCAGAATATGAAGGATCTTTAAGTAGATGGGGTAAAGGATATCATTTTGAAGATTGTAGATGTGGTTACATGAATAGAGTTACATTTGGAGGAAATCCAACTTTAGATTGTGACTATGGTTTCATATTTACAGGAACTGAGATGGGATGTATTGATAATTATCTCGCTCAATGCCAAGTATCTAATGTTCATGGTTCACCTGGTGCTGCTTACTTAGTTAGAGGTACTACTGAAGGAGTGCATATTAGTAATTGCATGGCCATCAATTGCGATGAAGGCGTACGTTCTGATCAACATGTAAATGCTAGTGGAGTTCTTCAAGGAGAACCATTTGTAACAGTTCAAGATTCCCACTTTAATGTACATAAAAATGGAATTTACTTAGAGCGTGTATTACAAAGTTTTATTACTGGCAATTTAATCTACGCATCTAATGTAACAGTTTTTGGCGAGACTCTAGTTAATTGGTGTGGAATTAAATTTGCTGGAAGTACAGCTAGTATTAAATCTTATAATATTTTAATTACAAATAATATTTTCCACGGTGGTTTTCCAGGTAGAGAATCAGTAACTGATCAAGGTATTTTTCTAAGATATGCGGAGCATGTTCAAATTGATAATAATCAATTTAAATCATGTGATTCTCCTGCAGTAAAGATTAATGCAAATGCATCAGAATCACAAGTTTTAAATAATAGATTCCAGGATTGCACTGAACCAACAATTACCAATTCTGGAGTTAACGTAACTGTTGGAAGTGGTATTGGTGATGTCATAGGAATTAACACTTCTGGTACTTCAACATTCAAAGATGTAAGAGTAACTGGAATTTTAACTGCAAATCAGATTAACACTGTAGGTGGTGGAACTCCAACAATTACAAGTCCAAATAACGTAAATATCAACGCAAATAATGTTGCAATAAGTACCAATGTATCTGTTGGTGGAACTATTAGTGTATATGGTGCAGTAAAATTAGCAACAATTAATCCTACTCTTGTAGGTACTTCAGGTACAACTGGTGATATTAAAGTTATTCAAGGTGCTCCATTTTATCATGATGGACTTAATTGGAGAGAATTTTATCTTAAAGAAGGTATACCCGTAACTCAATCTGCAGATACTGAATGGAGTAGTGTTATCTTTAGAAATGATTTTAATACTAGTCTTACAGATCAAAAATTATCAGCAGCACCAGATTCTATAAATGATGCTGATTTAGTTGCATCTCCACGTAAATATGGTTCTAAAGCATTAAGACTTCAAGATGCTAATTTACGTTATCCACATAGATCGGAATATGTTTTTGATGGTGCATGGACTATAGAAGGTTGGTTTTTCTTTGATTCTTTACCTGTTGGAACAGGTAATAATATGGATATATTAATATCAAAAACAAACTCTTTAGGAAATAATCTTACTGATCAATGGTATTTGGGCGCTGCATTATCAACTAGTGGTCTATATTTTTACTGGTTGAATCGAAATAATAGTACTCATAGTAGTGGTAATGGAACTGTATTGGATGCTGTTACAGCATCAACCTTAACCAGAACTTGGTTCCATTTAGCACTTACTAGAAAGGCATCTGATGGATCAATACATTTCTTTATAAATGGAACTGAATCTTCTTATACCAGTTCTGATCAAATAATTGATAATGATATTATAGACAGTCCTAATAATGATTTATTCCTAGGAAGAGACCCATATTATGGTAGAGCATTTGATGGAATGATAGATGACCTTAGGATATCTACTAATGTAAGATATTCATCTAATTTTACTCCACCAACTGAAGCATTACCAATAACTGGAACACTTTCTGGTCCTTTTGAACCAAATTACTATAAATCTATTAGAAATATTAGTGATTTAGTTGATGTATCTGGATCTCCATCTACTGGTCAAGTACTTAAATATAATGGAACAACTTGGGCACCTGCATCAGACTTGACTGCTGATGGTGGATCTGGTATTAGTCTCACAGATTTATCTGTAACATCAAATCCAGCAGGAACAAATGCATTATCATACAATAATTCATCAGGAACTTTTGCATTTACCCCAACATCTTTAGTTGGATATGCTACTGAAACATTTGTAAATACTGCTATCTCAAATGTTAATACTTATATTGACAGTACAATCGTAGGATTCCTCACTTCTGGAGGATCTGCTTCAGGTTTAACTAACCTAACAGGTGCTTCAGCGGGAACATATGGAAACAATGGAAACTCTGCACAAATTGTTGTTGATGGAAATGGAAGAATTACGGGTATCTCTGAAGTAGCAATTATAGGAAGTTCTACATTTGATATAACAACAACTGCACCTGGTTCGTCGTTCTACAACCTTAGTGGAACTGATAGGAACGGTGCTGTTAGTGGTAACAATGCAGGAGTAGATGTATATGTTGGAGATACAATCAACTTCAATTTAAGCAATGTATCAGGTAGTCATCCATTCTATATTAGAGTATCAAGTGGTGGTAGTAATGTAAGCACACCAGGTGCTACTGGTCAAGGTTCTACAGGTAATAGCGTAGTATCATGGACTCCTAATACAGCAGGAACATATTATTATCAGTGTGGTAATCATAGTGGTATGATTGGAACTATCACAGTATCAAATGCACCTGGTAATAGTATAAATGTATCTGGTATTTCTACATTTAATGATAATGTTTCATTCGGTTCAACAATACTAGTCAGTGGTGCAGTAAATCTAACAACCAATAATGCCACTGTAGCAGGTACTTTTGGTGAAACTGGTGATATTAAAATGATTGGTAGTTCTCCATTCTTCTATGATGGAACTGCTTGGAGAGAATTTTCACTTACTTCTGGAACCGCAATTACTACACCAGGAGATACTGAATGGGATAATGTTATCTATAGAAATGATTTTGACACTAGTCTTACAGATCAAAGATTAGTGGGAGCAGCAGCAACTTCTATAAATGATGCTACTTTAGTTACATCTCCAGTTAAGGTTGGTACTAAAGCATTAAGAATTCAAGACGGTGGTTATGTTCAGTATAGACATAGAAGTGAATATGAATTTAGTGGTGAGTGGACTATAGAAGGTTGGTTTTTCTTTGATTCTTTACCTGTTGGAACAGGTAATAATATGGATATATTAATATCAAAAACAAACTCCGGTGGAACTAATCTTACTGATCAATGGTATTTGGGCGCTTCATTATCAACTAGTGGTCTATATTTTTACTGGTTGAATCGAAATAATAGTACTCATAGTAGTGGTGATGGAACTATATTGGATGCTGTTACAGCATCAAGTTATACACAAACATGGTTCCACATTGCTTTGGTTAGAAATCCAGATAATGGATCAATACATTTCTTTATAAATGGAACTGAATCTTATTATACCAGTTCTGATCAAATAATTGATAATGATATTATAGACAATCCTAATAATGATTTATTCCTAGGAAGAGAACCATATTATGGCAGAACATTTGACGGATCAATAGATGACTTAAGAATAACTAAAAAAGCATTATACACATCTAATTTTACTCCTTCAACAACAGCACTTCCTATTTCTGGAACTGTTACAACCGAAACTTTTGTACCTAATAATAAGTATGGAGAAATTGTTCTTGGTTCCTCTCCTTCTTGGTTAGGAACATCTGGTGTTACTGTTTCACAACAATCTTCTGGAAACTACCGTCTGACATTCACTACATCATATACAAATAGTAATGATTATTCTGTTACATCACAAGGAATGGATCAAGGATTCGCATCCTATATTAGTGTTGTAAGGTCTGCTACTCATATAGATTTTGCGATTAATAGGCAGAGTAATGATTCTGCTGTAGACACTGGATCTATTTCAGTTCGAGTAATTAATCATGATTAAAAACTGGATAGATCTTTAACTAAATAAATATAGAAAAGAGTAAGCAAATCAACAATGTCTGAAATTAGAGTTGATACTATAAAAAATAGGGCTGGAACAGGTTCTCCTGCCTTTACTGGTAATATTACCGCCGATGGTTTCATCATTTCAGGCGGAGGATCTGGATTTGTAAAGGCAGATGGAACAGTAGATTCTAATACTTATCTTTCCAGTATAAATGTTGGTGATGGCGACATTACATTTGCCGCTAGTGGAAATGGATTAAGTCTTAGTGCAGATCCAAAATTTAATCTAAATCAATCTAGTAATAAAACTATCACATTTACATTATCAAGTTCTACTGGAGCATCTGCCAATAGTATTTGTAGAAGAGATGCTAATGGAGATATTACTTTTAGAAATCTAAATGCAACTGATGTTCTTGCATCGGACGATGTAATTGCCACAGGTGCAATCGCTAGTAAAGGTGGATCATATTTTTATAATACTAGTATGGTGAATAATCCATTGACATTGACTGATTATTATCAAAGTCGAGGATTAGGAACTGATGTTTCAGCAACTTTTGCAACTGGAATAAACGTTGCTATTGCATCCCCCAATGTAAACGCTGCTACAGTTGAATTTTATAAGACCAGAAGAACTGGATCTTTAACTGCAAGTAGAGTGACAGCTGAGGCAGGAGATGCCATGATGGGACTTGTCTCTAGTGCTGATGATGGAACTTCCGATGTCTTTGTTGGTGCCATGTACTGCAGTGTAACCAGAACAGAATCACTAGCAAATTCCACTAACAAGGCTGGTTTCTTCCAGTTTGTCTATAACGCAGATGATTCTTTTGGAAGTAATGCACCAAGAAGAGAATGGGTTACGATTGGCGAGGCAACCAGCAATGTAGACGCTGTTGGACCAACTACAGTTAGAATTCCCTTTGTTACACAAACTTCAGGAGGAAATACTGCTAGATTTGATGCTCAGAACCGATTGATAAAGGCTAACTCAAGTAGAGAATTCAAAACAGGTATTGAAGATCTTGATCGTAATTATGCTTATAATATGTTAAATAACCTAAAACCTGTTTGGTTTAGGTCTAAATGTGAAGCAGATAATCCAAATTGGTCTTGGTATGGAATGATTGCTGAAGATGTTTCTGAAGTAGATCCCAGAATGGCTGTCTGGGAATATGCAGAAGATCAGTATGAACTTATTACTGAAAAAGATGCTATAAAGAAAACATTAAAACCTGGAGCACAATTATCTCCACAAAGTGTTCAATATGATAAACTTGCAGTTATTCTTTGGAAAGTTGTTCAAGATCAACAAACTGCAATAACAGACCTAGAAACAAAGGTTAGAGCACTTGAATCTGCCGCTTGATTATTTTAAATTATTACTTAACTTTATATTTTAATTAAAATGTCTGCAAATAGAGAACTTTCACAATTTGGAACCTTTGTAGATGTAGATGATACATTAGAAACTATAGGTTTATCTACTGACGTTAGAATTTTTGGTAAGTTAACTGCAACTGAACTCGACGGATTAACAAATCCTGTAGGAAAAACTATTTTTGTTGCAAAAGGTGGTAGTGACGATAATACTGGATTAACTGAAGCAGATGCAAAACTAACAATAAAATCTGCAGTGTCTATGGCAATGCCAGGAGACACTGTTGTTGTCTTTCCAGGACAATATATTGAAGATAACCCTATTTTTCTAAAGAAAACAGTAACTGTAAGAGGAAAAGAATTAAGAAACTGTCTCATAACTCCCAAAAGAAAAAATCGTGATATTTTTCATGTATCAAATGGTGTTCACATAACCGATTTTTCCTTCGTTGGTCCTGCAATGACTGATGGAGCAGCAATAGTTGCATTCCAACCACTAGCTGGAGTTTCTTCTGATAGATATTTTGATGCTGCAAGACTTATCAGAGATAATTTAAATTTTATTGCAGCAGAATCGGTAGGATATATAACGAGTACCGCTTATAGAAGTCCGGCATTTGTAGTTGCGGACGCACAAGGAAATCCAACAGATCCTCAATCATGTAGAGATGATGTCAGAGATGTATTAAAAGCAGTTTGTTTTGACCTCACAAGAGGAGGAAACTCAAAATGTATTAATGCTGGTAAACTATATTATACTAATGCTGGAGCTTTACAACATGTTGTTGGTGTAAAAACAGAAACTATTGATACGTTAAATTATGCAATTGGAATTGCACAATCTTGTATTAATAATGTTATCTGGGAAGGTGACCATCAAGATACTTACTTCCAAGTTAGAGATTTAAGTATCCAAGGAGATCCGATAACATCTTCAAATGTAAGTCCAGACTCATGTGCTACTATTAAAAGTTCAATTGCAAATTGTGTTGGAATTGTAACTAGTATTATCCAAGAAGGATTAAACATTCTTAGTCCTGCAGGTATTCAAACATCATATCCTGGAAATGCTGGATATGGAATAACAAACTTTAAATATGTAAATACTTCATCTTATAATGCAGAAACTGGAGATTTAGATCTTTCAATTCCAAATTTCACAGTAAAAAGAGGTGATTTAATTGAGATTAGAGATTTAAAATATGAATGTACTTCTGGTGGAATTACATCTACTACCGAATTCCCATCAGGAAAAAATGGGAGTGAATTTATTGTTGATAAAATTAATAATGATGGATCCTTTAGAATCAATGTAGGTATTTCCACTATTGAACATAACTATGTTGGAGGGGGATTTGCTGTTGATAGATGGTATGATATTCAAAATGTTCTTTATGATGGAATAACAGGAATTACAACAATTGTTGCATCTTCAGATCTAAGAGTAAAAACTGGAGATTTTGTAGAACTAAGAGATATTGAATTCCAATGCAGTAGTGGTGCAGCAACTACTACATTCTATCCAAGTGGAAAGGAAGGAGTAGACTTTGTAATTTCTAGTGTTACAGGCGCTGGAACTACACAAACATCATTCACTGTGAATGTAGGAGTTTCTACTATTCCCCATAATTATGTTGCTGGTGGATTAATTAGATCACCATATTCTGCTGGAGTTGGTCCTATTCTACAAGGTCCATATACAAGAAACTGTACCAACTTCATTCCCGATAGTATCGGAATGAAAGTGAATGGATTTGCTGCAGAACCAGGAGATCAAGAAGATACTGGTGTTACTGGATCCATGTCAGTTGACTCTTATACTCAGTTTAATCAGGGTGGTATTGGAGTTTCAATTACAAATGGTGCTTACTCTCAGTTAGTTTCTATTTTCACAATTTGTAATGAGATTGCTATTTACACAGAATCTGGTGGTCAATGTGACCTAACAAACTCTAACTCTTCATTCGGTAATTTTGGATTAGTTTCAAGTGGAGTTGGAGATGCTACTAGTAGATCTGTCTATAGATTTACTGGAATTTCAAGTGCAGTAGCAACAACTGAGGATGATGTACTTGTAGTTGGTGATCTTGGAATAAGACCATATACTGGTCAATCAATGTTTATCAATGAATTATTCTATGATGTAAAATCTATCAGAATCACAGATGAAGGTTCAGGTTATACAACTCCACCAATAATTACAATCACCGAACCAAGTGGTCCACAAGCAATTAGAGCAGAAGCATTTGCAACATTAAAACCTGATGGTAGTCTTGCGGAAATATCTCTAATTGGTAATGGTAGAAACTATAGATTATCAGATAATGCAACTATAACTTTAACTGGTGGTGGTGGATCTTCTGCTGCTGCAGAGGTTGAAATGAGACCTCTTTACTATAAAATAAATACCGCAACTAATCCAACGGCAGGAATTTCAAGTGTAACAATTTCTGGAACATTTAATAATGATATTTCAATTGGTTCTACTTGTTATTTTACCAGACAAAGTTTACAAATTGTATCTTCACATTCTTTTGAGTTTATTGGTTCTGGAAACGATATTTTAAAGGCAAAACCAGGTCTTGGTGGAGTCACGATCACTGCAAATGAAATTATAAAAGAGAATGGTGGTCAAGTTGTTTACACAAGTACGGATCAAGATGGTAACTTTGCAATTGGTGATGATGTTTTAATCAACCAGGCAACTGGTACAATTGAGGGTAGAGCATTTGAACAAAGTCTACTAAATACAGTAACACCTCTAATTATCGCACTGGGCGGACTCTAAAATGGCAGCAATTGCACTTAATACTTACAAAACAGTAAGAGCACCTGTTGGTATCAACACTGTTGGAATTTACACCGCACCTCAAGGAGTAGCAACTATTATTCTTTATGCACAAATTGCAAATACCAGTGCTGGAATTGTAACGGTATCTGCTTATCATAGTAGAGCGACTGATGGTCATGAAGATGTTGAAATTATATTAGAAGCAAAAATTCCACCCAATGATGCATTAAATATTTTAGATGGTAGACTAGTTCTCGAAACTGGAGATATTCTAAAATTTGAGGGAACCCAAGATAATAGTATGAAAGCAATTGTGAGTATCCTAGAATCTGCAAAATAATTAAATGGCACGACTAGTTAGCGGTAGAGTTGGTGTAGCATCGACTGGGCAATTAGATCCCAATAGATCCCAATATTTAACATTATCTCAGGCAGAACCAAATCTGGGGAATCCTCCTATTGATGCAGGTTATCTTTTAACTTCAGATACTCGCGGTACTAGATCTTGGACTCTAGGATTACAAGGACCTCAAGGTATCCAGGGTGTTCAAGGACGCCAAGGTATTCAAGGTCTTCAAGGAATACAAGGTTCTCAAGGATTGCAGGGTATTCAAGGCATCCAAGGTATTCAAGGAATTCAAGGTATTCAAGGAATTCAAGGAATACAGGGTACTACTGGCGCTCAAGGTGCTGAAGGAGCGCAAGGTATTCAGGGCACTGATGGTGTTCAAGGAACTGATGGTCTTCAAGGTACTGATGGAACATCTGTTACTATTGTTGGTATTGCAACAGATGTTCAAGATGAATATCCAGATCCAACAACTGGACCAAATGGTCCAAATGATCCAGATGGTTATCTAAATTATAATTTCCCAAGTTCATCTGCTGGAGATGGCGTATTAAACAATGTAGATGGGCACTTATGGGTTTCTGATGGTGCTACAACTGCTGACTGGGTTGATGTTGGTGAAATTAGAGGTCCTCAGGGTCTCCAAGGTATTCAAGGAACTTTTGGTCCACAAGGAATTCAAGGTATTCAAGGAGTTCAAGGAATTCAGGGTGTTGTTGGACCTCAAGGTATTCAAGGAAACCAAGGTGTTCAAGGAACTGATGGTATACAGGGTCTTCAAGGAACACAAGGTATTAATGGTGCCCAAGGAATTCAAGGTGTTATTGGTATCCAAGGCACAGAAGCAGCTTTAAATGGACATTCTTTTGCATATCTATATCTCAATGATATAAGTGATACAGATCCTGGACAAGGAGTTGTAAAATTTAATGCTTTAAATATGAACGATGTTACAGGAATGTTCATCGATGATATAACTCAAGATTCCACTGATATTCAAGACTGGTTAAGAAATGAAGTTGGAAAATCAACTAATCCAGGTAATCCTTCAGATTTAACCATATTCAAAAAAGGTGACCCTTCTGTATTCTTTAGTTTTGCAGTCACTCAAACTCCAGTAGAAAGAATTGGATATTTTGCAGTTAATTTAACCCCATCGTTTGTAGGAATAACATCTACACTTACAAGTGGAGACGATCTTATATTATCATTCACAATTATAGGTGATCAAGGTGAACAAGGGATTCAGGGTATTCAAGGTCTTCAAGGTGCCATTGGACCTCAAGGAATTCAAGGTATTCAGGGTACACAAGGTCTTCAAGGTATACAAGGTATTCAAGGATTACAGGGCATTAGTGGAACTTTAGGTTCTCAGGGTATTCAGGGTATCCAAGGAATGCAGGGCACTACTGGTGCTCAAGGAACTAATGGTGTACAAGGTATTCAAGGAACACAAGGACGCCAAGGACTCACGGGTATTCAAGGTTCAAACGGTTTCCAAGGTATTCAAGGAACCCAAGGTATCCAAGGTATTCAAGGTATTGCCGGAGAAGATGGTGGAGATGGTGTACAAGGAATCCAAGGATTACAGGGTATTCAAGGAATACAGGGAATTACTGGAACCATTGGTGGTCAAGGTATTCAAGGAACCCAAGGTCTTCAAGGACTTCAAGGTATCCAAGGAAACCAAGGTCTCCAAGGTACAGGTGGAGGTACTGGTATCCAGGGTATCCAAGGACGCCAAGGAATTACTGGTGCCCAAGGTATCCAAGGAATTCAAGGAATTAGTGGAGGTTCTGGTGTCCAGGGTATCCAAGGTATTCAAGGACGCCAAGGACTCCAAGGAATTCAAGGAACTAGTGGTGCCCAAGGTGTTCAAGGACGCCAAGGTATCCAAGGCCGCCAGGGTCTTAGAGGACAACAAGGCATCCAAGGACGCCAGGGTATTCAAGGATTAAGAGGAATCCAAGGATTACAGGGTATCCAAGGTCGTCAAGGTCTTCAAGGAGCAACAGGATCACAGGGTACTACCGGCGCAGGGGGAGGTATTGGTGGTCAAGGTATCCAGGGTATCCAAGGACGCCAAGGAACCAAAGGAAATACTGGTAATCAAGGAACTACTGGAAATAATGGTACTCAAGGAACCAAAGGAAATACTGGTAATCAAGGAACTACTGGATCACCTGGAGGTGGTGGTAGTCAAGGAATACAAGGACGCCAAGGAACCAAAGGAAATACTGGTAATCAAGGAACTACTGGTACTGGTATTCAAGGACCTGCTGGAGGTACTGGTGGATTCAGTGGTACATTCACTGTTAATCAATGGTTTAATTCTTCTGATGGTAAAAATAGACTTTACTTCGCAAATAACTCACATACTTACATTAAATCAGCTGATAACATCTACTTCAGAACAGAAAATTCCGATACGAATGTAATTACAATATCTAACGATGACCTAACGGTTAATGGTGACATCAACACTAGTTCTGACGTTAGATTAAAGAAAAATATAACTGCGCTTGAAAATAGTCTCGAAAAGATTATATCTATGAGAGGAACTGAATATGATAGAGTTGATATCAATAATAGACATGAAATTGGTTTAATTGCACAAGAAGTTGAATCTATTGTTCCTGAACTTGTATCTACTGATGAAGAAGGAATGAAATCAGTTTCTTATAGTAGAATAGTTGCAATTCTAATCGAAGCAGTTAAAGAACTAAATGCTAGAATCAAAAAATTAGAATCAGATTCATAGTTAGCAGCGATAAAATTTATTTACCTATACCATCCGACCATTGTAATGCGTCTTCCGCTTTTCATTGGTCGGACTCTATGGTAAGTATCTGAAGGAAAAACAATAAAATCTCCATAATCAAACTTTATTGTATACACCTCATTATTACTTTTCTTACGAATATCAAACTCTGCTCCACCGTAATTAGTTTTCTTACTCAAGCAGTAAACAATTGACAATCTTCTATCAGAACAATCTCCTTGAAAGTTGTCAATATGCCAACCATAATGATGACCCTCCCCAGAGTATAACGTATACTGTATATCAGCATCCCACTCATTATCAAGTGGCATTTTCCATATCATCTCATTCACATTCCAAATAATTTTTTTCAATCCAATTTCAATAAAATTAGACTTTTGAACATTTATCCAAGACACTGAACATTTTCTATCATAATGTCTTGGTAGGTCTTCATGACCAACCGTTGCTTCCTCTAAGTCTAATTTTTGTATTGGACAGGCATTTAATATCTCTTCTGTTGCTTCAGGAGATCCTAAATTACCGATAAAAAAATCTTCAGTTTGAATTCTTTTAGGTCTCATATTTTACAAACACTTTCGACTCCCCTTCCTGGGATCGAACCAGGGACATATCGGTTAACAGCCGATCGTTCTACCGCTGAACTAAAGAGGAATATAGGTCTTACACTGCGAATCAGTCTCCCAATCCCTTGTTGCCTATGAATAAAGCATAACACTGTTCAATTATTTCGTCAAGCCCCAGACTCAAAATAAAACTGTTTCCACTCCTTAATCGTTGTCTTTTCAATATCCAAAAGAACTCGATTAAACGGTGGTTTTGGTTTTTTTCTAAGTTTCATGTTAGTCTCATGCAATAATTTATCACCTTTTTTAACATTACAAGTTGCACATGCAGCAACTACGTTATCCCAAGTATCTTTTCCACCTTTAGATCTGGGAATTACATGATCAATGGTTAATTTCTTTTTATTTCCACAATACTGGCATTCATAATCATCACGTTTGTAAATCAGTTGTCTTGATGGATTTTTTTCATTTTGATTAGAGAATGGTATCCTTACGTAATTAACTAATTTTATTACTCTATTAGAAATTTTTTTTGCTTTCTCTTTAAAAATTAAAACTATTGCTCTTTTCCAATTTGTAAAGTGTAGAGGTTCATAAGTACTATTTAAAACCAGTATAGTTGAGTAGGTCTGAGTATACTCCATACTATCCATTAGGTTGAAATTATTTAGCAGGACCATTGATACTTAGTAGTTATCAACCTTGACAAAGCAAATTTTATCTGTATTATGATTTTATGTCAACTCTAGACAATTTTGAAACTGTCCACTATAGTTGCCAGACCCAAGGTTTATCCACTATAATATTTTTATTGATATGAAAGCTATGCAACTTCGCTCTCATCAAGTCGAAGCAACTCAGCAGATGCATCAGAATGATCGTGGCATTGTAGTTGCTCCGACTGGTGCTGGTAAGTCTTTCATGCAAGTCAAGTATGCTATGGACTTGTTTGAAGGATCACCTGGAAAAACTGTAGTTGTCGTTGCTCCTCGTATTCTTCTGGCATCTCAACTTTGTGAAGACTTCCTGAAGTTTGTAGACAGGAAGAATACTCATGTGATGCATGTTCATACTGGAGAAACTAATCATTTCTCTTCCACTAAACCAGAGAAGATTCATCTTTTCACAAATGTTGCTCGTACTGCTGGTGAAAATGTAATCATCTTTTCTACTTATCACTCCCTGCATCGTATTTTGCAGGCAGATATTGAAATCAATTGTGTTCTGTTTGATGAGGCACATAATGCTACTAAGAGAAACTTTTATCGTTCTGTAGAACCTGTTGTTGAGATCGCAGAGAAAGCATTTTTCTTTACTGCAACACCAAAATATTCAAATGTTTATAACAAACCAGGAATGAACTGGGTAGAGACGTTTGGTAAGATCATTTACAATGTTTCAGCGCCAAATCTTATTAGGAATGGATCTATTCTCCCTCCTAAAGTTAAGGTCATGAAAATCAATGCTGTTCGTGATAGACAAGACAATCCAGCAGAACGTGACTGCATGACTCTTCTTGACTCTATTGTTAATGAAGATCATATGGAGAAGGTTCTGGTGTGTTCTCCTAACACTAAAGTTTTGATTCGGATGCTTGCTGAAACTGACTTCATGGAAGAGGTTCAGTCTCATGGTTATGATGTGTTTTGGATCACTGCAAAGTATGGTGCATTCTTCAATAATCAGAAAATTGGTAGAGAAAAGTTCTTTGACATGATCTCTGAGTATGGAAAGGATGATACCAAAAAGTTTATCGTCCTCCACTACAGTATCTTGTCTGAAGGAATCTCTGTTCCAGGACTGACCAGTTGTATCATGATGCGTCAAATGAATGTCATTGAGATGACACAATCTGTTGGTCGGGTTCTTCGGTTACACTATGATGACATCAAAAGCATCGAGTCTGGACAAATCACCCCTGGTGATGTAGAATCTTATCGAAAATCATTTGGTCTTGTCCACTTGCCTGTATACAATAATGTAGGTATTGCAACTGTTCGACGTTTAGAGTCCATTGTCCACACAATTTTTGAGGAAGGACAACCTGCTATTTCTGTAATCAACAAGTAATTCTCATGAGCGATCTGAATTTTAACGAACTTCAAAAAAGAATCCTTCAAGTAAAACTTGAAGAAGAACAAACAGTTTCCTTTACTCGGGACTTTATTGAATGTCTACTGACAAGACATGATCTAAAGGACATGTTGGAACATGAGTATGATGATGTTCCACAAGAAATCATGAAGTATATTCGGAAAGGAGAAGTTCCTCCTAAAGAAGTATTAGAAGTTCTTGATGCTGATGATCAAGACTTCTTACTAAAGGATTTTATCTTCATGTGCGGAATGGGTGCGATTTCTTATTATTCTGATCATAACCCAACTTATCAAGACATGGATCCTAAACCATTTGATAACATTATTAAGATGTGTGACCTGTCTCCTGGACATAATACAGCATCGTATATTGTTGCTGCATTAGCATTACTTTTATCAGATATTCCTGCACAGGATATGACAGAAGCATTGACTAATGGTTTTGATTCTAGCGAAGAACAGGTTGAAAAAAATGTTCTTTTGTTTAATGAATTATGCGTTTCTATCTTGAAACGATACATGGAAGACAAAGCCTACTATTTTAATTGATTATGCAACGTAAAAAATTCATCTGTGTCTCACCAAAATCCAACATTGCAAGGCAAAGGTTTATTAATGAAATGGATAGTTTTCATTCATGTTTAGTTGAAAATGAAACTTGTAATGAATATTATCTTTCCTCATTAAATAAAGAGGACTATTTTATTCTTCCTAAAAAAGAAGACAAACACTGGAAAATTCATAGGTAAATGCATGAAGATGTGGGAGACAAAATGTGATAGTTGTGGTAAGATGACCCCAGCGAATAAAACACCTCAGTTAGGACATCAAGCACCTGATGGTAGTTGGACAAATTCGTTATGTAAACCTTGCTGGTTGAAAAAACAAAATCTATTATGGAAGTAATTACAGAAGGAAAAGTAAAAACGGTATACGCAGGTGATGATGCTGAACGTGTCATCATTGAGTGTCACGACAAAGTAACTGCTGGCAACGGTGAGATGGTTGATCATCCACTAGGTAAAGGTTCTCTTTGTTGTAGTATCTCATCTATAATCTTTGAGAAACTTTCCAAAGAACATATCCCAACCCATTATATTAATATGGTGGGTGCTAATAAGATGATCTGTAAGAAAGTAGATATTGTACCATTAGAAGTTATCTGTAGGAATCGTGCTGCTGGGTCTATTGTTCGTGAGACAACTCTTAAAGAAGGAGCACCACTACCACATCCCATTGTAGAATTCTTTCTGAAGGATGATAGCAAGCATGATCCTCTGCTCACACCTGATCGTGTGAAATTAATGGGGTATGATCCAGAACCTTTCATTGAGATGACACTACGGATTAATGATTATCTCCGACAGATGTTCTACATCTTGGGTATTGACCTTGTAGATTTTAAGGTTGAGTATGGTTATGATGCTCATGGAGATTTGTACCTTGCAGATGAGATTAGTCCTGATAGTATGAGACTATGGAAGATTGGTAGTGATGAGAGATTTGATAAGGATTTGTTCAGAAAGGATGAAGGTGATATTGTACCTGCTTATCGTCAGATTCTAGATAGACTGCAACCGCTTGCTATTCAATGAAACACCATATCCCTGATGAGATTAGAAAGA
>MDTC01127661.1_pt1 | contig 64027 bp, 50 predicted proteins | sample 811181 | NCBI WGS metagenome assembly MDTC01 (sample SAMN05326644, study PRJNA326480) | marine metagenome | isolation source: seawater | place: Pacific Ocean: North | collected 2011 | reverse complement strand
GGAGAGGTTTGTTGAAGGGGTCGTTGCAAAGTGGCCTCGCAAATGACAACCGCATATATTGTCTGAGCAATCGAGCGTTTGAAGGATGTCGCTTGCGACATACGCATTCCCGTGAGGGATTGTGTCGTATGTTCGGGTGCATTTTGCGAAGACACAAGTGCAACTGCCCCTGGATCAAATATTAAGTATCCCCCGTGTGTACGGTATAACTGCTCCCCCTTGCCTTCTCCGAAGGTCGGAGAGGAAGGGGGAAGGCCGGAGGCCAGGGGGATGGAGAGGTTTGCTGAAGGGGTCGTTGCAAAGTGGCCTCGCAAATGACAACCGCTGCAAGTTGGTGAGTAATCGAGCGTGAGGAGGATGTCGCTTGCGACATAGGCATTGCCACGAGGGATTATACCGTACGTTCGGGTGCACTTTGCGAAGACACAAGTGCAACTGCCCCTGGATCAAATAGGGGGAAGAGCCGAAGGCTCAGGGGGGGATGGAGAGGTTTGTTGAAGGGGTCGTTGCAAAGTGAATGAAGCAAATGACAACCGCTGCAAGTTCGTGAGTAATCGAGCGTGAGGAGGATGTCGCTTGCGACATACGCATTGCCATGAGGGATTATACCGTACGTTCGGGTGCACTTTGCGAAGACACAAGTGCAACTGCCCCTGGATCAGAAATCAGGCTGAAACTCGTATGTATCGGTTTGAATCGTCCCGGATCACTTTTTGACTTTGGGGATGAGGCAGAGGAGTCGAGCTGTTTGGCAGCTACTGTCGGGACGTTTATATTGCTTGGGCCATCGTTTCATGTTGGCGAGTTGGACTTGTGGCAGAAGTTCATCGCAGTCAATACCACGACGACAATCGCGTGAATGGATGCGACAAGATTCTTGGACTTGTGGTGTCATGTGTTTGCCGAGGATATGTTCGCAATTATCGAGATCCTTTGCTCTTTGGTAGGCTGCATTTTCAGCTCCAACAACTCCAGCAGCGTATGTTCCACCAAAGAAACTACCTGCAATCAAGAGCACCAAGATACGCTGTGAAAACGTGAGTATTGGACGTTTCTCGTGTATGTTATCTTTGATCCATTTGAACAAAACGATGACAAGAACGAACAATGAAGTGAGTCCGCCAATCAGGTACATTTTGAGTGCATCACCATGAGGTGGATAACCAGAACGATAATCCAATCGAATTGACTCAATGACGCTCCCAAGAATCAAACCAAACATCATCAAGGCGAGCCAACCAAAGCTCTTCAAAAGAGGAGAGTTTCGCATAGTTTCCAGGGTTTCTTCATCACCAGGATCGAGTCCAAAATGATTGTAATGCATGTGCTTTCTCCATACAATGTGTTTGGACTCACAATGCACTCGCTCTTTCCAAAGAGTCAACAAGCGACACACAACAGCCCATCACGCATTGGACACCTGTGCTGGATTGGCCGGACATCGTAGTGGGAATAAGTAATCTAGGGTTCTTAGTTTGTGAAGCAAGCACACTCTGACAAACGACCAAAAAGGTGTTTCCGATGACGCAACAGATCGTATTCTCGTCAACAATCAGTACCTATATCTACCGTCTTCTCTTTCCGGTGGTATTGCTGTATATTCCATTTCACAACAGGCCTGTGAACAAGGGAGCATTGCTTCTTTCTGTCCTCATAGCGGTCTCTCTGATCTACCTCTCTTTCAGGTACAAACGAGTCGCCAAGGTAGGAGATGAGCTGCTCATTGGGCGCGGAACGAGCCAGATTCGCGTTCCGATCTCCGACATTGCAAGCGTCGAGCGGGTTGCTGATTTCGTCTTCATCCAACTGCCCATGACCTATCGAGGAAGAGCTTCTATCGGACAAATAAAGCTCAAGGGTTCGAAAAAAAGGGAATACTTCTTCATGCCTACAATGGATTACTTGAGCGTCAGACCTGAATCGGATGACGTTGATGATTTACAGAACGCGATCATGTACAATCAAACAAAATCCACATACTGAAAGCGGAGCAGTTCATGAAGTACGATGACAAAGACAGTTGGAAACGTCCACCCTCAAGAGACGAACTACCTATGGCCTCTTTTGGCGCGCTACAGACAGGCTCCTCTTCAACAGAGTCCTTTGGTCCAGAAGAAAAAGTCACCTACTCATCAACGACTGCAACATTTATCTTCCGATTCCTGTTGCCTCTCTTTATGCTCTCCATGATGTTTACCACCCTCTCCAAAAACCCCAATAAAAAAGCTACATTGTTCGCCATGTTGCTCTTCGTCGGATTTTCCGCCCTCTCCGTATACATGTCCTTTCGATACAAAAAGATCGTCCAGGCTGGAGAGTACCTATACATTGGAAGCGGTTCGAGCCAAGTCCGTGTCCACATGCGCGACGTCATCGGTGTAGAGAGAGTGTACGATCTATTCATCATCAATATCCCCATGAGCTACAGACGCAACTCTGTCGGCAGACTCGAACTCAAACACAGCGTTGGAGGAAAAGACCGCTACTTCTTCTTCCCAAAACGAGGCATCCTTGGCAACATAACCATGGGGGCGACAGAAGATGGTATCGATCGACTGCAACACGCCATCACACACTTCAACATTGGTGACAATGTGCGCAAAATGAGCGCCCCATTCTTCAGGGATGGTATATAGCAAGCTCAGCCCGATTGAACGAGAACGTCGGAAAGTCCCCCTCCCAAATTGGAACTGACAGGGGTCGTTGTTTCCTGTGGGAAGATATCAAAGGTAGGTTCGGAGCAGCTCTGCCTGGAAATCATCTTCGCGCTTGGACCACGCAGCCTCTTTCTCCATAAAGACCTCCATCTCTTCCGGTGCATCACCAGACACGATCGCCTCTGCGTAGACCTCGATCCTCTCTCGATCCAAGAAGCGTGAAACAGGAATCCATTCAGAGCCAAATCGAGCCCCCAAAATCCCCCCACAGATCGCCGCGACTGTATCTGTGTCATAGCCCAAACGCACGATCTGTCCCAAAATTCGTTGTGGATCATCTCCACCCAAAATCGCCATCAACAGACCATGCAAACCACCGAGCAAGACGAAGCCTTGGTTTGGATGGGCTTTCACAAACCCCTTCGCGAGATGGGGTTTTGCGAGACGATGGACACATTGCTGGATATCTTGGGCGCTGTTGAGCTTCTTCTCAAATGCCTTTCGAATCGTCTCGGAGACTAGGTGACCAGCCCCTCTCTCAATCGTCCAATCTGCTCGCCCCTCTAACCACTCGCGCTCTACAGCTTCAACAGCGTCAGGAAGCTGCGCGATGATCTGTTCAACATCCTCTCCTCTGACAAATGCGGCAGCCGTCCAGGCCACAGCGTACGCAAGTGAACCAGCCCGGATATCGCCGTGTGTGACGAGACATGACTCCATCACAACCTGTGCAAGAGACTCGGATTCATCGGCGTATAAACCACCGAGCGGGGCGATCCGCATCGCCGCCCCCATGCCCGCGGACTCACTCCCTGCCTGCTCTGGCACGGAACCTTTCTTCAGCTTGTGGACAGCCGCCGTAAAATTGCGTCCGTAACCACGCCATGCCCCCGTTCTCATCCCTTCCACCAGATACGTCGACCACTTTTGCAATGACCAACCACCCTCTCCCATACAACACGCCAACAAAGCCATCGCTTGCTGTGTATCGTCAGAGTGCAACCCCAACGGACGGATCTTTTTGAGCACTTTCTTTCCACGGAGCGAGAGCAACTGAAAATCATATTCGTCTGGAAGCGACTCGTAATGTCCGTACGTCTCACGAATTTGACCTGATCGCCAACCCTCAACAGGACATCCAAAGACGTCCCCCCAAGCCAACCCTAACAATGTCCCTTGGATTCGGGAAACTCTCGTGATCTTCGATGAACTCATGTATTTACCTCTCTCAATATGCATTCTTGTATGCTCGTCGCGAGACGAATCCAAGGGTTCTGCTCAAGGCTTCACCCTTTGTGTACTTCGTGATAGTCAAAAAGACACACAATCAGACAAAAAAGTTCACAAAAAGTACAAATAACTTTTTCTCAACATCAAGAGAGAAATGGAAAGCTGAGTTGTCGAGGATCTTGTGATGTGGTTGGGTTGGGGGTAGGATTGTGAAGTGGTTGCGCAAGGGCTTTGACTTCGTTCTTTTCGGAGGTATTGCTCCACACATCCATCAATAATTGCTTCTTCTTCTCCATCCTCTTGAGAAAGTTTTTGGCGCGTCGAGGGTTCAGCTCGCCAATGTCTTCGGCCAACTCTCTCCAGACCTCCAAGACATCGTTGGCCATTTGTGTATCACCACACAAAAAGGCGTGACAATCGGGCTTTGAGAGCATAGCCCAGACCTCATCGGCGTGTTGACGCATGAGGTCTTGTACATAGGTCTTCTCATCACCGACTCGCGAATACGCCACATCAAGGCGACGCAGGAGACCACGCTCCAACCACTGCTCAAGACGCTCTCGGTAAAGAAACTCACCCTCATGGCGGCAACCAAAAAACAGCCACACAGGACCAAAACCAGCCTCTTCGGGATCCTCCACACCGAGCGCTTCAAGTTGGGCTTCTCGCTCCTCCAGAAAACCGATCAATGGTGAGATGCCCGTCCCAGGTCCAACCATCAGCACAGGCGCAGAAGGATCTTTGGGAGGCCGAAACTCGCTCGTCCTCACAAAGACGCGAACCTCTTCACCTTCGGACAAGCCAGCGAGGTAATGTGAACACAATCCAGGCCGCGTCGAACCATCGTTCATCTCGACCTGTACGACACCGACAGTCAAAGCCAATGTCTCAGGAGAGTAAAGAGGACTCGATGAGATCGAATAAAAGCGCGGTTTTTGTCTCGGGAGCAATCGCAAAAGCTGGGAAAAATACAGCTTCGCAGAGGGAAAAGTCGTCAACAGATCGGCCAGACCACGAAAATGATCGGCGAGATGTCGTCTCGCACCGCTTGTGGTTTGCTGCGTCAACGTCTCCAAAAGCGACGCGAGCGCTTGCTTCTCATGTTGATCCGTCGCGGCTTGGTGCATCGCTTTGAGCAAACCACGACACGCTCCATGAAGCGAGATATCCAGCTCCTCAGAGAGCACCTGCCTCGGCGTTGTTGGGAGCGGAAAGGAGATCTCATGTGAGTGCTCCATCGTGAAGTACGCGTCAGGATCGACCTCTACACATTCGCAGATCTGCTCAACAGCTTCCTGTGGATTGATTGGGTATACGCCGAGGTGATCACCCGCTTCATAGGTGATCTCCGACACACTTGTGTCGAGCGCGATGGAGCGCGTCGAGCGTTTCTTCTCTGCAGAGGCTCCCATCAATTCGAGATTGTGTACAACATGAGTTTGGACAAACGCCCCTTGTGGGACGGAGAACTCAGTCGGGGGCGTATCCAGGAACTCGACAAAGAAGGTCTTTTCAGCCGACTCAGTGTGCAGACCATCGATCTGAAGCACCTTCGCGATCCGCTCAGACCACGTGTTTGCGCGGCGCGCCTGATTGTTCACCTCGTCTGCTTTGTGCAGTGGGAGCAAACGACTTGCGCCTTTACGTTCGAGTAATTCGTTGAGATACATCCCAGCAGCGCAGTAGTTTTCATAGATGCTGCTGCCGATCCCCAAGACACCATACGCCAGGCCTTTGAGCAATTCGGAAGACTGTTGTTCCATCCACTGTGCAAACAGGCGGGCATTTTTAGGAAGCTCCCCATCCCCAAAGGTCGAAGAGATCACGAGCAACAGGTCAAGCCCTTTGAGATCAGAGGGTTTGCATTCGTCGAGGGCTTTGACCTCAGGTGAAAGGGTCTTCAGGCGCGTCGCTGTCTGGTAGGCATAATTCTCAGCCGTCCCAGACTCGGAACCAAAGAGGATCAGGATCTTAGAGTCTGAATGTGCGGCAATCTCCTCGCTCAGGACCTTCTGTGTCTCGGCATCGAGGATCTGCCAGCGATTGCACAACTCCCTGTACTGAGGCTCCAATAAGAACTCTCTCATCTCGTGATGAAAGACCTCTGTCACGCTCCCGCTCATCGGTGGAACGACCCAACTCCAACGTGCAGGACACTCACGACCGGCTTTCTTTTCGCGTCGATCGTGGATCAAAAACTGACGCGACGCGGTGTGATGGTCGACAAGGGTGATACGTTGCTGCTTAAAGGAGTGAAGGACCGCGACATTCAGCTCGACAAAGGCCCGATCTCGCCAAAGCGTTTGCTCAGAGGAGGTGTCCAGTTCGAGCAGCCTTGCGATGTCTTCGGCCTTGTTGTAGCGATGGGTGTCGAACAAGTCACGCGCGATCTCAGTCCCCATAAACCAACCATTAAAAGGCACACAGGTGTACCGAATCCCACCCAGATCCAGTCCAATGTTCGCGACCGCAGGGACCGCACACCACTTGAGCTTCAGAGACGCAAACTCAGGAATATTTGGGTGCGCGAGATCGACCTCGACGACACTCTCTTCGGGTAGCTCGTAGAGTTTGACCTCATGGCCAGGAGAGTCGATCATCACAGGGAGCAGATCAAACTCCCCAGGTTCACCGAGCGGTTCCCATCCGTACTCCATCGCCTTTTTGGTGTATTCGACGTTATCGGGATCACCAAGAATCGAGCCATCAGGAAGCTCGTACCCTGCATATCGCACGTATTGTGTATTCCACAGCCTTGGTCCCCAGCGTTCACATGGGGCTTTGGGTGCAAAGACAGTCATCACGATCTGAATATTGCCACCACAAGTCGCCATCTCCAGATGTTCGAGGATCTCCTGGTACATCTCGTCGGGATCGGTGCATTCTCGACGGTCTCGGACGATCATATTGTTCCAGTTGACGCGACCGATACACTTGGCGGCGTTTCGCCACGCAACCTGTGCTCCATAAGACAATTCTTCTGTAGTGTGTGTATACGTCCCTGTATGTCGGAGCTCCTCAGCGATCTCATCGAGACGACGCTGAAGTTGCTGGACATCCCAATGACACTCTTGTGCCATCAGCTCCAACCACTCCTTGGCTTTCGAGAAGATCTTTTGATTTCGACGAACAGGTAGACTCACGATGGTACAAACACGCCGCAGAAAAGTACGAAGCGCCTGTGCACCTACCGTTTGATGATCCTCCACGACAAAGTCGACCAAAACATCGGGGAGCGCAGAGAAAGCACAGGCGCGGACATCCCACGCCGTAAACAGCTCGGAATCTTCGCGTAGAGAGGAGAACATACTCACTTCATCGTCGAGCTGGTGCACAGCAGAATCGATAGTCGAAAACAGTGCCTCACCAAATGCTTCTGGATCCGATGAGGCAAAGAAATGATTCCATTCAGGGCGCTCGGCAACCAATTGATGTACCCATTCACTTCCAGGCGCAGTGTGAAGTCCCACTCCTTCTTCCCAGAGTCTTTTGGCTTCCTTCATCGAAGAGAGCGCCTCTTTGAGCGACACGATCGCGTCGAACATAGGGGCCATGATCTTCCGCGTAAAGAACCTGTAAAAGGCGGAACGTTTGCCTCGGCTTAACTCGATAGTTTCGTATTCTTCGAGGATAAAACTCGTGCGGAACGACCACAACCAGACGCGCCTAATCACGTCCCAGTGATGGGGCTTCACACCAATATCGGCGAACCATCTGGCATACTCAGGGAGTGTTTTCCACTCAACACGAGGATCGACATGGACAGGACAGACAGCTTCTCGTCCGAGTTGCTCTGTGTGAGGCTGTAATTGACGAATGGCGAGATCACACAGCCCAAAGAAGATCTCTTCGACCTCATCCCCTAAACTTTGAAGTGTCGCGAGCAGCTCGGGCTCTTCGATGTAGAGACGCTCGGCAAAGGCCTCCATCCCGATGTGTTTCCAGGCGACAAATTTATTCCAGGTGTCCTTCAGGATCACCTCGTCACTGGAGGACAGTGGAGCGACTTCGGCACACTCGGCCATCCAAGCTTCATCTTGTTGAAATTGGCTTTGGATCAGCGGGATGCGCATCCGGCCAGAAGATCGCGTAAGCATCAAACCTCCTACTTTTCGACGTCACAGGATATGGACATGTCTCTCCCAGAGCAACACGCTCTCTCTTCGTATCCCTATTATCCTGTTTGGCGACGTTTTTGTTGCGGAGGATGTGTGGATCACAGTTGGCTGGCATTGACCTTGAGACCAAGCAACACTTTTCCGCTAGCAGTCATTGATTGATCGGAGACCATAATGTGTTGGGTGATCGTGTGCACATCACGAAAGTGTCGCTGGAGTGGATTCCGTTTGTAAATGGATGTGCCACCGCCGAGCTTGTACATATCATCGACAACAGAGGCCGCAGAACTGACCGCATGAGACGCAGCCATCCGGACCAGCGCACGATCCTGAAGACTCATCTCTGCGCCACCTTTTGCCCGTGCATACACTTGCTTGAGAGTGTCCATTAGATAGAGCTTCGCAGACTGAAGTAACGCCTCAGCCTGTGCGATCTGCAATTGGGTGATGCTCTGCTCGGAGAGCGAACGTCTCGTGACAGGGTTTCTTTTCTTTTTGGAGAGGGAACACAGCTCATCAATTGCCGCCCGACCAATCCCAAGCGCAACAGCGGACACCCCAGAAGCCAGAAGCCCAAATACAGGGAAGGTATAGAGTGCTCCATCCACCTTAGGTGTGGCACCGATCAAGGCCGTCGTCAACTCTTCTGGAACGAAGATATCATCAACAGCGATATCGTGACTTCCCGTCCCACAAAGCCCTGAGACAGACCATGTATCAATGACGTCAGATTCTCCTGCAGGAAAAAACATCGAATGAATGATCGGCGCACCGTCCTCCCCCATACGTGGCTTGCCGTCTTCCATGACAAGCGCCCCTCCCATCCGCCATGTCGCGTTATCAACACCGCTCGCAAAAGGCCACCGTCCCTGAAGTCGATACCCCCCTTCGACGGCGACCGCTTTGCCCATCGGCGCGAAAATCCCAGCCATCACGACGTTAGGTTGTTCTTGCCAGAGCTTTTTGGCACCATCTGGTGGCATGTAGGCGGACAACATACTCGTCGTCGCACCTGTCATCACACACCATCCCGTCGCAGCATCATAGCGCCCAAGTGTTTCGAGGATGGATGCAAAAACAGAAGGTTCAACCTGTCCACCTCCATACTCCTTTGGCACTAACATGCGAAAACAACCAAGCTCGGCGAGTTCACGGATCACGCCCTCATCAACATGTCTCTGAGACTCGTGTTCGGCGGCTTTTTCCTTGAGTTGAGGGGCCAACGTTTGTACTGCTTCGAGGAGCGGGTGGGTGATATCGTTCATGATTGCTTTCCTTTCCTGGGGAGAACAAAACCCTTTGGGTCCCTGATGGTCTATTCCTTTTACCGACCGTTATAGCCGAAAGATTGTATGGGACCATGGAAACATAGTAAGCACAGCCTCTGCAAGGTACCAATCTCCGAAGCCATAACAGACCATCAAAACCAAGGCACGACACAACAGAAGTCGTTCAAAAAAGTAGTGATGGTTCTTACGAGTTTGTGACAAAAAATGAAGGCGCAAGTGCGTTCATGTTGTTGACCAAGAGGTTAAGAACGTGTTATGGATGAAGAAGAAACAACAGTATCTCGGGCCTCTTGTATGGTTCCGCATTGAGCAGAAACAAGTCTGCTTCCTCAATTGATCAACGTAGTGGAGCGAGCGTCTCATGAGTTCAAATCCCTCCTTCCCACAGCAAGGAGATGTGTTAAGGGGGTATCGTATTGCCCGATTATTGCAACGAAAAGGCCCCCACTTTTCTTTGCTCGCCCATCATGCAGAGCAGTCCTTCCCTGTATTGATTCGCGGATACCAATTACCTTCGCCACCTTCGCGACAGGTGTTTGCACACATCCAAAAACAAGCACACTTGTTGTACCAGCGGAAGCACCCTTCCTTGCTGCGTCCGTATAGAGTTGATTGGACCAACGCGACAGGATTGTTTTGGGTCATGGAGTGGTTTGGAGGCGTCCCACTCGATCAGTGGGTCCAACAACAAGCGAGACCCACATTACCTCATATCATCTCCATCGTAAGGCAACTGACAGACGGTGTGCATGAGCTTCACGCCCAAGGTCTTTACCACGGGGTTCTCTCTCCGTCCTCCATTTTGCTCGCACAAGAGAACAATCAGTATATCCTCAAGATCGCGGATGTCGGGCTCTCTCACTGTCGTCAGCAGCTTATCGCGACGCAGTACCATCCGGAGTTCTCCTTTATCTCGCCAGAGCAAATCCACAACGCCGAGCATGCCGGCTCAAAAGAAGGTGATGTCTTTGCCGTCGCGGCGACTTTGTTTTACGTCCTTACAGGGATGAGTCCATTTGGTCCGCTTCACAACTTTGAAGCGCTCAAACAAAATCGTAAGAACCATCGGACCTTTAAACTCCACCAGCTGCTTCCCTCGTCGGAGCTTCCGGAGAGTATCGACCGCGTCCTGGCGTGTGCATTGCACCCAGACCCCAAACAACGTTACCCAGAGGTGCGCATCCTACGCCAAGCACTCGAACAATCCCTGCACATCCCCCACCATCATGAACAGGCCACTCCAATGCCTCCGACTCCGAAGGGGACGCCCGCTTTTCTGTCTGCCTTCTCTCCACAACACACACCAGGCCAGGATACTCCCCACTCTTACTTCGATAGTCGCGATGAGCTCGCCTCGTCGTCTGACGTCGATAAAACAGCCGTCGAGTTAAAGAAGATCAGCAAACCAACCACACACACACCGGCGAGTGTCGCTTCGTACTCTTTAGAAGACGAAGATGACGACGCCACGATGCTCGCCCCTGTAAATGCGTTGCTTGCACCACCTCCCCAACACCACGTAGACAGACATGGTTCGACCAGTGGCATCACACCACCAGCCCGACGCTCATTGCCGGTTGTGGATCAACAAACAAAAGACGACGATCATGGGTTTTTTGATGGTTCATTTGCTGAAGGTGAAGACGCCACGGCCTTCTTTACAGGCTTGAATTTCAAACATCCCCCAAAGCCGTCGAAAGACGACTCTTCCCCCGAACTGGACCAACTCCTACAACAACTCACGACGATCGCGATCGACGAAGAAGACGAATAAGCTCATCCGAGCAGGTACTTTCTACCGTCGAAAGACCAAGATCAACTGTCGAGTTGTTGTCTTACCTGAGGGTTTGGTGACAGATGTCGTGACAAGTCGCCAGCCTTCTTGTCCGTGTTGATTGAGCGTTTGGGTAGGAGGTATCGCTGGATTGTTAGCAGCAACAGAGATCTCAACGACCTTGTACTCCCAGACTTTCTTATGACTTGAGCGCAGTCCAAACGCCATCATCCCGACGAGCAAAATGAGGATGATGTTGGTGATGAACAAGCCAAGTAACCAACGACCTATCGATGGCGGAATACTCAACGTCGCAGGTGCACTCATCGCAGGACGAGCCGGCACGGAAGACACCGGAGGTTGTGTCGCGACAGAGGAAGGACGTGGTGATGGCTTCGGTGTTTGGGGAGCAGGCCGTGTTGCAGGTGGTTGCTCTTGCTGCTGTGGAGATGTCATTTGGAATTGATCTGCGCGAGCCTTTTGTGGCTCAACAGGCGGAGACATCTGTAGTTTCTTTTGTTCTTTTGGAGGCGTCGGGGGTGGACCACCTGCTTGCTTGGCTTGCTTTTGACGCTCTGTAAACTTGCGAATGTCATCTTGCTTGATCGCCTGCATCAACAGCGTCGGATTTTTGGGCGCTTTGCCTTGTCCCCCGGGCTTCTTTGACTCGACCTTCTTCTTCAAAAATTGTATCCACTTCTTGATCGAATCAGATGAATACAACCCATACGCTTGTCGGTAGAATTCCAGCGATTCCTGAAATTGCTTCTTTTGGTATGCGTCGTTGGCTTTCTTTACCAACTCCATCGCCTCAAGATGATCTTGCTGCATCGTCTACTCTCCAAAACAAAAAAACGTCTCAAAAGACGTGACATACGAAACTTCAAAGGCACATCGTCTGACATTGCCATCATTGTACATCGTGTACAAACACAAAAAATACAATGTCCTCTCTGTAAAACACAGTTTTTTACAGCTTGCACCTTGGCGTAAAGTGCATCATTTTGCAATTTTTCTCAAGCCTGTACAAGCGCTCCCTCCAGACCTCCCCAAATCACCTATCACTTCATATGTGATACACATCACATGTGATATATTTTGTCCCCACAGGTAAAGAGGGTAAGAGGCTGCGACACAAAGACAGCGCAGCATCCTGGATGAAGGCTCGCGTGAGAAGCCACATCCAACAAGGGGTATGTTTCGGAATACCCACATAAACACGGGGAAACATCATGATTGCACAAAAGAACGCACCGAGACAGGACAACAAGCGACTTGTTTTGCTGGTGGCTATCGCAACGGGCTGGCTAATGATGCCTGGGTGTGCGGGCGTGTTCCAATTGCAAGAGCAAAACAAGTCACTTGTTGCGACGTTGGAAGATGGTTCACATTGCCCTGATGTAGGGAGATTTTCGCTGCAACTTGCGTCCGCCAGCATGGAGAGAGAGAAGCAGCTCACAGAAGCACAAAACCAGCTCAATTGTCGGCTCCGATGGCTCGAAGCCCAAGAAAAGCGCGCCGAATCCCTTCAACGTGGGTTGAGCTCACGTTGTCTCACACAATCACGTGAAAACGCACAGGCCCTGCTCGTACTGGCCAAACAAGCCATCTCCAAGATCAACGCGAGCACCTCCTACAACGCGCAGAAGCAACACGCGCTCAAACTCGAACACATTGGACAGAGCTTGAGAGCCGAAGAGATCGCCACCAAAAAATGTGCCTTCAAAGATATCTATGGGCAATAAGACCGTTGGAAGGAAAAGCACCGACCAAGCAACCTCCTCACCTTGCGAACACACCCCCTTCACAAAACTCCTCAGCTAAAGACTCTCAATCTCCTTGAGATATTGGTACAAACAAAAAGCCTCAAGTAACGCAGGTGAGATAAACGCAGCCGAAGCGATCTCAAAACGCACCCCAATATCCAGGAAAAACGGCCCTGTTCCAGGCGTATGGTCAGCTTCAGGAAGATGCACACCGAGCAGCACAGACGCGACATCCTCGATGAGTTTGTGAGGGAACATATGTGGATGGACATAGGTGAGATTCATCATCGCGTGGAAGACAAAAATCAAATGTGTCCAACCTGTCACATTGCGTCCATCACAAATCTCATCATCATCGAGATATGTGTGAGCGCGTTGTACCAGAAAGTTTTTGATCTTGTTTCGAGTCCGTCCGTCGAGAAAAACGGGAAAATCATCGAGCCTATCGGTGACGTCCTCCTCTCTCAACTCCTCAATACGCTTATACGCTCGACACAAGTAAGCGACAGGGGCTGTATCGATGATAAAGTAATCGTAGGAATGCTCTTTCCAGGTCAAGGCCATGCGACCATCGATCGCCATACGCGTCGCCACGCACACAAAATCCATGGCCCGTTCGATATCTTCGAGATAGGGAGTGAAGTCATCGAGCAACGGTATCGCCGAAAGAATATTACCATTCACGGCACAGGAGAGACGCTGTAAAAAAGCGGGTTTGTCGCGACGAAAACCGTAGTACGTCCCGATGGGAAGGGTACCAAACTTGTACTTCACACCAACTTTCCGAATCAGCCACTGATCGTCCTTGTGGATATCAGCTTTTCGCAAATTGGAGCCCATGAGCGGCGCGACAAACTTTGGATCCTGAAGTGGGAAGGCGTACTCCATGATCCCTGGTGTGGTGTTCTCGATCGACATACACCACGCCCAATAATCGCCATCAGCCATGTTGGCGAGTGGTTCTCGTAAATTGAGAGGGTTGGCTTTGATCACAAACTGTTCAAGCCAATCACTGAGCGTGGCAGGGACGCGATACCCTTCAAGGAGAGGCCACCAGCCCATACTGCCGACAGGTGTCCCATGAAAGAATTTATCCTTCCCGTCCCCCTGAAAAAAGGCCGGCAGGTGTTTGCCTCGTTTGAGCTGTGACTTGATCTTGTCGCGCAGATCATCTGTAGGGAAGTCGTGGATCTGACCGAGTATTTTGTGGCATTGAGAGAGAAACCAGAGCCCCATAATGCTCGATCCACTCGCATCCTCCAACTCGTAGAGTTTATCCCCACTGTCCTTCCAATAGAAACGCAACCACGCGGGATACTCTCCCTGTGTAAAGCTACGATCCTTTTGAGGGAGGGGATCATCTTTCTTGTATTGCATATCTTCAAGGTGGGTGATCAGCTGTAACATTCGCGTTTTGATTGTCATCGTTGCCATGAGAACCTCCTCATTGGCTTCTGGCGCCACCATCCCGGCATCCAGGAAGCACCTGCGTTGTGCTTTGTACCTCGCGAGAAAGAAACCACCCCAAAAGCCACTTCAAGAAGATCACATGTCCCTAAAGTGGCCTGACACGTCCAGATGGAAAAGAGGTCGTTCCAGACTCTCTTTGACGTGCGTGTGTATGGCCTCATACATCGACAGTACGAGCTACATTCATCTATTCATATGCTTGACATCACATCGTACGAATCTGCGCACATCTTTGCAAGCGATTTTTAAGCTATATCCGTGTCTTCTGTATCCTACGTGGAGAAAAAATGAAACATGGTTCAAAAATGAAAGCGCTTCAGGTACAATGAGCCGCTCATAGCATGGTGGAGAAAAAATATGACAACACAAAAACGAAAAAAGTCATGGGACAAACGTGGCGAAGGTCATGAAGGTCCATTTGACGCGATCGTCATTGGGTCTGGAATGGGTGGGATGACCACAGCGGCCCTGCTCGCGAAACTTAACAAACGCGTCCTTGTCCTCGAACAACATTATGTCCCTGGCGGCTTTACACATATGTTCCGCCGTAAACAGTATACCTGGGATGTTGGCGTCCATGCCGTTGGTGAGGTCACGGAGCACAGCCTCACAGGGCGTATCCTCTCGTACCTATCAGATGGTGAGCTGGAATGGGCCTCGTTGGGCTCTGTCTATGATGAGTTCTATTTTCCAGATGAGTTTCGCATCGACTTTCCAGATAACCCCCAACAATTTCGCCAAAACTTGATCGATGCCTTCCCCGAAGAGGAAGAAGCGATCCTCGCATATTTAGATATGATACGCGAGATATCCGGTGGGATGAGAGGCTACTACCTCGCACGTACGACAGGCGGTATGACTGGAAAGGTCGCGGACATGTTTATGGCGCGACGTGCGCAACGCTACTTTGAGCGTCCAACGATCGAAGTCGTCGAAGCCCTCACGGACAACCCAAAGCTCCGCTCGATCCTCACAGCACAATGGGGATACTACGGCTCTCCTCCAAGTCGCTCTTGTGTCGCGATCCAGGCGCTTGTCAACAAACACTTCATGTGGGGAGGGTATTACCCTGTTGGAGGCTCCAAGCGCATCGCAGAGACCCTTCTAAAAACCGTCGCAGACGCTGGAGGATGGACACGTATCTCCACCGACGTCCAATCCATCCTCATCGAAAAAGGAAAAGCTGTCGGGGTCACGCTCGCAGATGGGAGCGAGATCAGGGCCAAACACATCATCAGCGCAGCGGGGATCTCCTCCACCATCCAACGCCTGCTCCCAGCCGAACAACGAGAAAAAACATGGGCCAAAAAGATCACCTCCTTGCAACCTGCCCCAGCCCACATCTGTTTGTACATCGGCTTCAAAGGAGATATCACACAGGCAGGCGCCAGCGCCGCCAACAAGTGGTTCTATAGCACCTGGGATATGGAGCGCTCCTATTGGCACATCAAGCCCGAAGGTGACGTCCCAACAGCTCCTTGCCTGTACTGCAGCTTCCCTTCTCTCAAAGATCCCGAACACGATCCTGGCGAAGAGGTTTTACACACAGGAGAGATCGTCACGTTTGTTCCGTGGGAGACCTTCGCCCCTTGGCGGGATTCCAGATGGAAAAGAAGGGACGAAGCATATGATGCCTTCAAGAAGCGCATGGAGGAGGCGCTGCTCAAGCAATTCCTCCAACACATGCCCGCACTGGAAGATATGATCGAATATGTGGAGCTCTCCACTCCCCTCTCGACGGATCACTTCTGTCGACCTGTCCACGGCTCGATTTACGGTTTGGAGCCCACACCAGAGCGATTCAAGAACCCCTGGCTACGAGCCAAATCCCCGATCCCCGGCCTCTATTTCTCAGGCAGCGAAGTCGCCTCTGTCGGCGTGATCGGTGCGATGATGGGCGGCGTTCTCGCCGCGACCTCCGTCGCACCGACCAAAATGATGAGCCTCCTTCGCAAAATGGGCTGACCTCACTCCCCAACAGGCAACCTCTCAAAAACCTCCTTCATTCGTGCAACACGCTGTCCCCAAAGCTGAAAAGACAGACCGTGAGCCTCCGCGATCGCCTGACATTCCTTGGACGCACAGCTCTCTTCAAGTCGCGTCAGGACAACCCGCAGATGCTCACGGTGCACTTGCAAACTCTCCAGCAGAGCGGGCATGATGGACTTTGCAGGCTTCGCCTTAAACATCATCTCGAACCAATCGTCACAATGTGCATCATCTTTTCGATTTTCATCGTAATCGATCCCAATGCACCGCCGATCCGAAGGCCTGATCAACATGTTGTGCAAACCACTGTCACCAGCTTGCAGAACATAGCGATGCATCAAGTGTTCCCAGCACTCCGGGTGCTCAAAGAGATAACGAGGTTGCTTTTTCACATGATCACTGACGCGGATCACCCCAGTGGACGCACGCTCCACCACTCGCAATTGACGAGGTCCCACTGCCGAAACATTGCGACAAACAGGTTGAAACACCCATTTCTCTGCTTGTTCGGAGGGATACAAAGCGGGCCAGACGAGGTATACGTCGCCCGTTGGGATCTCCGCGAAACAGGATGGTTGAAGCACAGTGGAGGGATATTCCGGAAGAGACCAACAGGCCATCAGCTCGCTACGCCCAAGCTCACGATTGATCCGCTGGTGCTCTCTCTCAGGTCGCCAAGGCCCCTTCACGATCTTGTCAGGGAACAAGAAGACCGGCTTCTTCGCCTTCCCAGTGCATTTTTGTGCAACAGTCCCGACATCTGCGTGAAGCATACGCAGCTCATCCTCACACAACCCATCCTCAACAAACCATTTCTTCGGAATATACGCTTCATCCACCATGGTTATATCACCTTCTTCAGCTCATTTGTTCGCACAGCCTCACGCCAACGTTTACGAATATGCTTTGTCCGACACTCTCGACCATACAAGCGCTCTCTTTCGAGATAGATATCTTTGGCTCTCAAGCGCATCTCCTCTTCTCTCTCAATCCCAAGAACATCCGAAGGTCTCGCCAACACAGCTCCTTCCTCGAAGAACTGTTGTTGTCCTTTGTTCGCACGTCGCCCTTGTGCCGTGTGTTTATCCATCATCCAATCGGGGATGTCGTAGACTTCGTGCGCAGCTCTTTCGAGCCAGGAGGCGACCTCTTCATCGGAGATAACAGGCCTACTGAGCGACTCTACAGGCAAACGCAAGCAACTGTCCATCACCGCAAGATACAAAAACAACCTCGACGAAATCGAGATTTTCGAAGGTGTCCCAAAACAATGTCTCCAGGCTTTCATACGCGGAATCCGGGCCAATGAAGACTCTTGCAGCATCACATCCCACACCTTCGACAAAAAATCGATGGAGAACCCGATACCTTGAGGAAGATCGACCTCTCCCTTCAGCGTCGTACGCAAAAATCCTTCCTCAACGTCCAGCCCCATCTGCTCCCAATCACCGGCTCGTAAAGATGCTCGGATCCCATTGAGCATCACCTCCTCCTCTCGCCAAGATTGGTCAGTAGGGACGGACGTCACGAGTGTAACGGCCCAATGGGGAATCCAACGAGATGCAGGACGCGCAACGGCCAAATAAGACACCTCGATCAACCGCCTCGCCCGCTCGAACTGCGAGAGACCTTTCCATCCCTCCATACGCTCGTTCAATACAGGGATCAAGTCAGGCGCACCGAGTCCAATATCTTCCGCCGCGATCACCACCAATCGCTTCAACGCCGCGAGACTCATATCCGGTGTGCTCAACAAATGTTCGAGTTGAAGCAATATCAAAGGTTCCAAAAATGCGCGGCGGACGCACTTTTGTTGCGCAGAACGGATATCACCCATCAACCGACCGTGAACAGAACGTCTTCTCAAAAACATTTGCACCTCCTACAAAAACAACACACGACATCGTGTGGGGTGGTTGTAGCAGGCACCCTGGACAGATCAGGTCCAGGTTTAAAAGAAACTTCATGTTTCGTAATGTTTCGCGATTTGACGGGCTCTTTCAGCGACCAAGTCGCGAAGCTCAGGAGGTGAGAGCGCGATACAATCTACACCAAGGCCGAGGACACTCGCAGCGATTGCAGGCAAACCACCAGCCCGAAAACGCACCTCTATCCCATCTTCGTGCTCGATCAACTCTTGTGTCTCGTGAAAATTGCGATCTCGTGCCCAGTGCGCCGTCGGATATTTGATAAAGAGGCGAACATCGACGATAGGCGCAGAGCGCATCCCACCGTAACTCTCAAGCAAAAACGTCTCCAGATCAAAACGCCTCGCCTCCAATGGGAACGTCTCATCGAGCAAAAGCAGTTCGCGTATCTGGTTGACGTTGAACCACAACATCGCCTCTCGGTAATGGCAGTATGCGATCAAACGAAGCCCAAAGCGCCCCTGGTAAAGGACAAATGGTTCGACTTTACGGCGGGTAAATGTCTCCCTTGATGAGGTGAAATACAAGATCTCCACACAGCGATTTTCGAGGGCGGCCTGGATGATCTGGGGCAAAAGATCCTCTTCAAAACGTCTGACATACCGACTCGTAGGCGATTCCATTTGATACACATCTGGGAATTGTCTCTTTTGGCGATACGCATGGCCACGTTGTGCGCCTTCGACTTTTTGGATCGCTGAGGCAAAAGCCTGCTGGTACGAGGTGTTTGAGAGCGCTTCCTGGACCGCATCTTTTGCAAAGATCAAGGCGGTCACCTCTTCGGCGTCAAACCACACCCCTGGCGCCTTGGAGCCTCTCATCATCTCGTAGTAGACATCGATTCCATCGCGCTCTTCGGTAATGGGAAACATCGACAAAGCGTCAATATCCCGCGCGATGGTCTTTCGAGAGACCTGGAATTCATCTGCCAACGCCCGCCTCGAACGACGCCCCTGTTGAAGACGATGAAGGATCGACCACTGACGATTTAATTGATCACCACGTGCCATCGCACACTCCTGTTTCGCAAGATCTGGAACGACAACAGCCTATGAAGCTCTTGATACTTCTACGAGCTCGACGCCAACAACGTCAATCAAAGCGCTTGTGGGAATACCGAGGAGGAGGCCTCGACGACCACCATTTATATAGATGAGATCATGATCGAGTGCGGATAGATCGAGATACAAAGGTAAAGACGTCCGCGCACCAAAAGGGCCAATCCCCCCAACTTTGTAGCCCGTCAAGCGCTCAGCATCTCGCTCCGTAGCAAGCTCCGCAGACTTTACTTGAAGCAGCCGGGCAAAAGACTTCATGGAAACAGATGATCCACCGGGCGCGAGCAGGTACACAAACTCTCTCTCAGGTAGCGCAACGACAAGCGTTTTGAACACAACGTCAACAGGTATATTGAGCGCTATAGCGGCGGCTTCAGCGCCTTTTTTTTGATAATCATATGGATGTGGGGTATAATCCACACCTATGGTTTGCAGTGCTTTTTCTCCCAAACTGCTCATTACAACACCACCTTTCATGAAATCAGCAAAAAACCAATGCGTAGATGACCTCCTCCCAGCACAAGCAGGATGACTATACCCATAAAAATGTAGAATGTGCTATGGATATTTGTGTGAAGAAGGTCTATAGTGTATACAGAGTGCAAAACAACATCTGTTAGCATTCTGAAAAAAATGGCGTACTTACAAGGTAGCCCCTCTATCATGCCAACAGACCTGACACATGAAAGGGTAGCATAGTGGGTATTTGGAGTTGGTTTCAAAGTCTTTTCTCATCGAGTCCATCGTATACGGGGACCGTTATCAAACATGTCAAGGTCACAGATGTGATCGACGGCGACACACTGCACGTAACGTTCAACGGAAAGAACGAGCGTCTACGTTTGCTGTGTGTCGACACAGAGGAGAGTCAATCAGGCGGTAGCAAGCCAGTGACACACGCTGGAAAGATGGCGTCTGAGATGGCCAAAAAGTACTTCGCGAGCGGCAACGGTTGGTGCGAGATCACAATTGAATTCGACACAACGGACCCCACACAGCACTGTCTGGAGTACCACCGCGGGACGTACGGCCGTTTGCTCTGCTATGTATGGAAAGACGGTGAACACTACAACCAAAAGCTGATCGAAGAAGGATGGAGTCCTTACTTCGTGAAGTACGGCTCATCAAGACTCTACGACGCGACCTTTCAAAAGGTTCACGATCAAGCGCGCAAGGACAAGCTGGTGATCTGGGATCCAGCGACCAACAAAGGTGGTCCGAGCCGAGACTACGATGCCCTCCTTCCTTGGTGGGAAGCACGTGGTGCGCGCGTCAAAACCTTTCGTAAAACAGGAAGACCGGCAGGGGCACTCGACGTACGCGAGGATTACGCCAAGATCCTGGACGCGATGAAGCAGTCCAGCGAGGCAACTGTCTTTTGTGATCTTCAGCAAGGCATCCAGGCCTACCCAGGCAATGGTGCTGTCGCATATATCGGCTCCAAAGCCCACCCCCTCAGCTTGTGGATACCAGACGCCGAAAGCGAGGACGGAAAACAAATCGTCGAATTGATCGAAAAAACGTACGCAAAGAGAGGTCTTGGTTTCGCGTACATCACAGGTAAGGTGACATCGTATAAAGATGCACCTCAGGTAGAGATCACCTCTCCTTCACAAATACAAGAAGGGTATCCTCCCTCATAATCATTTCAACCAAGAGCAACTACTCTTACGGATAGGGATTCATGGAACGCACACGACGAAGAGACAACTTTCCAAAAACGGAAAAAGCGCTGCTTTCTCATCTCCAGCAAGGCTTGCTTCAAGGCAACCAAAAAGAAGTCCATTCGCTGGTCAACCACTGTCTAGGACAGGGTTGGAAGATGATGAGACTTTACCGCCTTCTTTTCATTCCAGTGCTACACCGAATCGGAGAACTCTGGCACCTCGGTGAGATCAACATCGCCCAAGAGCATCTCGCGACCAACATCATCAAAGATGAGATGAACTTCGTCCGCGAGGCCACGACACCAACACGACAGCTCGACCAAAAGGCTGTTGTCTCCTCCGTCGAAGGTTCTCTCCACTCAATCGGTGGACGGATGATGGCCGACTTTCTCCTGGTTGATGGATGGCAAGTCGACTTTCTGGGCGCAAATGTCCCCAAAGATGACCTGCTCTCCTTCATCAAATCACGCAGTTTCGACCTCGTCGTCCTCACTGTAAGTATGAGGGAGCAATTTCCCATCACAACTGAGACGATCCGTGAGATCAAATCACTCAAACAAGCTCCCTCTGTCATGCTAGGAGGGCCCTTTGGTGAGCTCAAAAAAGAATTCCCTGCGATCGACCTGTTTTCCAATGATCTCATCGGAGGCCTCGAACAGGTCAGACAAAAGTTCCACCTCGACAACACGGAGAGGATGCAGACCGACTACCTACAAAATCTCGGCAGACGCATCGCCAAGCAGCGCAAACACAAACAGTGGAGCCAACAACAGCTCGCCGAAGTCGCGAAACTCGATCGCACTTACATCAGTGGAGCTGAACGGGGGAAACAAAACCTGACAATCGGCGCGATCGCAAAAATTGCAGATGCGCTCGGCATGGACCTCGAAGACCTCCTCGTCCCTCGCTAAACCAAAAGCCCCTCTTACTTCTCTCGTGCTTGTTTGCACTTCGCGCTTATCGCAGCCTCCAACTCCTCACTTCGTAATGATCCCAACAGCAACGGCGTACGTTCACGAAATGTCAACTGCACACCTTTGTTGCCGCTCACATTGTATACCCACGTTCGAAAATTGTAGCGCACTCCCCACCCCCCAAACTCCAACAAAGGATTGTACTCTCTCATCTGACAAGACATGATATCTTCGTACCGAAAATGCCGCGTCAAGAACGGAAAGTACTTCACATACAATTCATCCTCTCTGACCTCGATCACTAGCGAACTTTTCCAAAAAAGCCACACCAACAAACCCAACACAGAAAGCGCAAACAACCCCGTCGCGATCAACACACCATCCGGCATCGGTTGACTCCCAAAAGGCACACCGTACACCAGCTGCTGCAACATACCGTACAACATCAATAATACACCTGGAATAACGGCGAGAAACAAGATCACCCACAACCAACTGAGTGAAAAGGACTGTGTCTCCGAAAAAGTAATGTTTGTGTCGGACATATGAACCTCTCCTTTACCTTGAGCTGCGAACTTGACACTTTCGCGATGATTTTGGTAGCTTATCACATACACAACGCATTCTTGAAGGCACCCCACCATCAAAGCTTCGCGGACAATGGATGGTCCTCCTAAAGGAGTAAAGGTTGAGCAAAATAGGCATCGTCTCGTGTGACACTCTTCTTGGCGTCTTCGCAGTTGGTCCCTCCGCTCCTCACTACACAAAAGACGACATTCATCTCGTCCGCCATCTGATCTCAAGAGGACACGATGTATCTCCTCTCCTCTGGGGTGCGCCGATGGAAGAATGCGAACGTTACGATATGCTGCTGGTCCGCTCCACCTGGGATTACTTCGAACGTAGAGATGAATTTCTACAATGGCTACATCAACTAGATGCCTCAAAGAGCAAAGTGCAAAATCCTACAGGCACGATGCTGTGGAACATTGACAAGCACTATCTACGCGACTTTGCGACGCAAGGGATCCCCGTTATTCCGACCATTTACATTGAGAGAGATGACCCCCAACCCCTTCACGAACATCTCGCGACAGTGGACTGGGACGAGTTCGTGATCAAACCAACCATCTCCGGCGGTAGTTATCTCACCTCACGTGTCCAACGCGATGCACTGACCTCCTTCGAAGAAACATTCCAAACATACCGAGCCGAACACGCGTGGATGCTTCAGCCATTCATGCAGGAGATCGTCGAGCAAGGTGAGTGGACCCTCGTCTACTTTGGCGGAGAATATGCACATACAATACTCAAAACACCGAAAGATGGAGACTACCGCGTACAAGAAGAGTTTGGTGGTAGCGTTCATTTTACCGAGCCCCCGAAGCATCTACGTGAGCAGGTTGACAAGGTAGTCGATACCATCCCCTACCCTTGGACATACGCTCGCATAGACGGTTGCATGGTGAATGAGACCTTCACCCTCATCGAATGTGAATTGATCGAACCTGAATTATTTCTTCGCGCATCACCAACCTCAGTGGAACAATTCACGAGGGTGATTGAACAACATATCCACGACGAATAGAGGTCTGTCATGTTCCCCAACCCAGAAGCTATGCCTTGGCTTACCCACGTCCCTGGTTCACCAGAAGAGCTCGCTGCATTTCAACGTTTACAAGACTCCATCGTCCCTATGTTCCAAGAGATCTTCCCCAATCCTCAGCTCCCTCGAACAGTCGTCACAATCCCCAGCCTCTCCCTCAACGCCGAAGAGTTGGCGAAAATTACAGGTGTCCACCACTACGAAGAGCGCTTGCTGTGTCTCTTATTGCTCCTGCAAATGCCACGGACTCACGTGATCTATCTGACCAGTCAGCCGATCCAGCCTTCTATTATCAACTACTACCTACACTTACTCCCTGGTGTACCAAGTCACCACGCTCGCAACAGACTGACCCTGCTCAGTTGCCATGACGCCTCTCCCAAGCCGCTCACACAAAAGATCCTCGAACGCCCACGTCTGCTCGCCAAACTCAAGAAGATGACCCTGAACGAGCCCAACGTCCACGTCGCGTGTTTTAACACCACACCGCTCGAAAGAACGCTGTGTGTTGAGCTACAAGCACCACTATTCGGTAGCGATCCGGCCCTCTGCCATCTCGGTGACAAGAGCCACGGTCGCGAGCTCTTTCGCAACGCAGGGATCGACATCGCAGACGGTTTTGAGCACCTGAGAGATGAAAAGGATATTGTTGGCGCGCTCGCAGACTTGCGCAAACGAAACCCCAACCTGCGCAAAGCCGTCGTCAAGCTCAACGAAGGCTTCTCTGGTGAGGGTAACGCAACGTTCAAATACGACGGCGCACCAAAAGAGGGCTTGGAAGCCTGGATCCAAGACCAGATCCCCACAAGGCTCAACTTCGAAGCCCCTGTGGAGACTTGGGACAGATACAAGAAAAAATTCGAGGATATGCAAGGCATCGTCGAAGCATGGCTTGAAGGCGATATCAAATGCTCTCCCTCCGTCCAATGCCGTATCGAACCACACAACCTACAAAAACCCGTCGTGGTCTCCACCCACGATCAACTCCTCGGTGGCCCTTCAGGGCAGGTGTTTTTGGGGTGCACCTTCCCGGCTCATGAGGACTACAGGCTCGACGTCCAAGACGCAGGAGAGCGCATCGGCGATCAGCTCAAGCAGCGCGGCGTGATCGGACGATTTGCGGCGGACTTCATCTCCGTCAAAGAAGAAGATCGATGGAAACACTACGCGATCGAGATCAACCTGCGCAAAGGTGGGACGACATTACCCTTCCTGATGCTCGAATTTTTGACAAACGGCCAATACAACGCACAGACCGGGCTCTATCACATCCCTACAGGACAACCTCGATTTTACTACGCCTCGGACAACCTCCAGAATGATCGCTACCAAGGACTCGCACCTGACGACTTGATGGATATCCTTGTGTATAACGAGCTCTACTTCAACAGCGCAAAACAAGAAGGTGTGGTCTTTCACCTGATGGGAGCGCTCTCGGAGTTTGGTAAGCTTGGGCTGGTGTGCATTGGTGACAATTATGAAACAGCCACACAACTCTACAAAGACGCTGTTGCAGCGCTCGACAGAGAGGCGACCTCTTACGACAAAACGGACTCCCCTCTCGACCCTTTGCCTGAAAAATGATATGACACAAAGCGCCGAGAAAGATCCTTCAAAGTGCTCCCTAACCTCCGAGCGATAGAGGAGAATATGATGTCCGAAGCCAGACTCCTAGCACAATGTGAATCACTGGATTGGCAGTCTCTCCTTCGCGTCTTTGCGCAATTTATGCGAGACGTGCCAGAGCAGCTCGATCTGCCCGCCAAAGCCATCCGCAACAAAGCCCGCGCCGGTGAATTGCCAGAAGACGTCATCCCCCTACTGACGACGAGTTTGATGACCACCAAAAACACAACTGTGATCGTCGAGCTCGCCAAAGCGCTCGCTGCATTTGGTCGCAAAGCGCAAGTCGCAGCCCCCATCCTCGCAGACAAACTACGTGCGATGGTCGTCTCCGACGATGCCGACTTTTGGGCTTTCGATGGCTCCTTGTACGCCATCGCCTACCTCGGCGGTGAACACGCAGAGACATACCTCAAAGAGCTCGAAGAAGAGCAAGAGCGTATGCCTCCTGTCTTACGTTCCGAAGACCTCTACCAAGGCACCATCCCTTTCGAAGACCGCGAAGGGCTCTTTTACGACACACTTGAACGTGTTCGTGGGATCCTTGAGAGTGAAGATCCAGGTGTATGGAGACAGCGTCGTACAGATCTTGAGACCACACAAGCCGCACCAAGTAAAGCGCTCCCCGCCTGGCTCGCGAGTGTCAGCTAAGAACTGTCCCCGCCAAGCCAAGATACAAACACACAGCGACATTTTCCCCGTAGAACCAAGCCTTGTCTCCGATCGAACTATCATATGATGTGATAGTTTTTTCGTTTGGGTCGGGCCTTGTGTTCGAATTCAGGATGAGACCTTTTACAATCTCTTCTCGCCAATCATCAACGCACCTGCGACATCGTCCCGCAACAGATTCTTCTCACCAGTCATCCCTTCAGCCACAACCTTTTGGTACCCCTTCTCCACCCATTTTCCACAGTACACTTCTCCCTCGACCGGTTGCGTTTGCTCGACGATCAACCCTTCCATCCTCTGTGTACCCATATTGGACTTGCCGACCCACTCCTGCAGTCTCGTGAGCTCACCAATGCTCCCACGCCAAAGAGGCTGGCTTGGTGTGAGCCCCACACGCCGACAACGCTCCTGCATCTCTTCAAGTGGAAGGGGAACCCCATCCACACGATTCAAACCGTAACAGATAAAAAGATCAGGCAAGCTCGTGTATTCGACGAATAGCCTGTGCCAACACCATTCACCATACAGAGTCATGCCAGGCGTAAGGAGCGCGCGAAGAGCGTCCATTCGCTGACTCATATAGAGATCAAGCGCTCGTTCCAATTCCCCTCCAAGTGCACCGTGCCAGGGAGGCCGAAAAGACCACTCCAGCCGACGTCGTCCAGTCCTCCCAACCGCGACAGCGATCCCATCGACCTTTTCGAGAACCCAACAGTCCGTCGTCAACAAACGCTGTTGATCCTCTAAAGAGAGCAAAAGATCGTCCTCTCCCATCTGACTCCCTGAAAAATGAGCGATACGTTGGTACAGTGGAATCATATTCTCCCCTCCTCCTCGCATAGTATGTCGACAATCTTCTGGACATCTCGATAAAGTGTATCAGCATTTAGAGCGATATGATGCGCTCCCTCAGCCGGACGTAGAGGATGTATCGCCCTCTGTCTATCGCGCTCATCACGTTCACGCAGTAAATCAAGAGCGTCTTCAAGTGAAAGTCCTGCGCGAGCTGCGAGTGAAGCAGCACGTTCATCAAGAGGAGCATCCACAAAGATCTTGAACTCCGCATCAGGGTAGAGGTGCGTTCCGACGTCTCGACCTTCTACGACAGCATGTCCATCAATAGACGCATGGATACACTCCGACACAAACGCGCGGATCGAAGGCAACGCAGCCCACTGTCCAACAGATGATTCGACGACCGCAGCCCCTAAACTCTTTCTCAAACTCCACTCTCCAAACTGGACACCACCTCCAGGCAACAGCCGCAAAGTCACACAAGAGAGCGCCTCAATCAGGCCTCGCGCGTCCTCTTCGTGTGGACGCAAATCGTGACAGTGTGCGTACAATGCGATCCCCCGATACATCGCTCCTGTGTCGAAATAAGAGATGCCCAAAGCAGACGCAAGCAGACCCGCAAATGGAGACTTCAAGCTCGCAGCCGTTCCGTCGATCGCGATCACCCCTCCAAAAGAAGAGTTCTTCAGTGAAGGCCAGGCAAAATCAGGCAAAGGAACGTCTTCTAACGGCCCCAACACACGCTTGAGCGCATGCTGTAGCTCACGACCAACAGCCACAGCACGTCGTGTAACAAATGAATGAGTTGAGTCGGTATGCCCACGCCGACCGAGATGGACATCGAGCAGATCCAAGAGGCCGACGAGCGCACCCATAAGCCCGACAAAGGGCAACAAGAACACATAACGTTGATGCCAACGCATGTCAGGTGTGTGTGCTGCGTACGCGTTCAATAATCTCAACTCGTCAAACCACCCCACAGGGGTTCGGGTGACCATCATTGCTAAATCAAGTGCAGGATCGCCCAGACCAGCATATTCAAAGTCGACGATGGAGAGCTCTTCACCGCTCATCAAGTTATGCCAACGCAGATCTCCATGACAAAAAGCTTCCACACGGGGCCATCGACCATCCCATTCATCAAGACGCTCTTCTAGCACATCGAGAGCACGCTCACACAGCGCGAATGTCTCCGTATCGAGTACACCAGCTTCTTCCAATTCGTCGAGTTGATCTCCAATCACACGTAACATTGACGATGGTCTGGAAGGCATCTTCAGTCGAGGACCATCGGGAAAAGGTGTTTGGTGGAGTGTTGCGAGCAGTCGGCCCAGCGACTCCATCCCAGCGTCGTCAAGAGGTTCCTCGACAGCGTCTGCATCAAGCGCCTCCAAAAAGAGACCTTCTCCAACCGAAAGGTCGAGCTTCCCTATGAGGGTGAGGTCTTTTTTGTCGATCGCCTCTTCGAGTAAAAGATGGGGCTGAAGTGCACCAAGGACATTGGGTGACGGAAGGTCTCGCGCTGCATCCAGCGCTTGCAACTCAGCCCATACGTCATGTCTTTCATGTGCGCGGAGCTTGAGAAAACACGCTTGCTCGCGAAAGACTCCCCGAAAGAGATAATTTCGGCACCCAATGCTCGACGGAAGCTGCGAGAATGTGTTGACAGAAGCTGGCGAGAGGAGCGACATCGCAGCGTTGATATATTCGCTGATCTGTTGTGTGGATACAGTCGTGTGCATACCAAACATCCCTTCGTATAGAAGTCCAAAAAGAGTTGAAAGTCATCATTTACGGTGATGTAGGGTGGTGAGGCAAAAAAGAAAAGGGGGAATGGCGAAGGAGCGGGTGTGATGGAACAGAAGGATCAGGTTCCCCAACGGCTGCTGCGGGGAGTGTAGTTGTAGCTGGAGTATCCGCCACGAGAGGGACGACGGGAGCGAACTTCCTTGCGGATGTCCGAGACCACATCATCGAGAGAATCTGGACCTTCACCCAAAAACTCTTCGATCATTGCGGCTGCTTTTTCACCACGAACCCAACCGCTTTCGAGCGCGAGCTTGAAGGTGTTTTTCACAGCGCGCTCTGCGTTTGCGAGACCACGTGAGCTGGAGACAAACTCATCTTTGAGTTCCTGACGGGCAGTACCGATCGCAGCTTCTGTCTCGGAGATGCTGAGAGTGTTTCCGCTCTGTGCACCAACTGCAAGATCAGCAAGTAAGTTTGTCGCGATCGCGTTGTCACCTTTACCTTTGATATTCATCTTCGACTCCTGAACAAAAAAATGTGGATATATAGCGAGCCCTACGGCGGGCCAATCATTTTTTGTTGGGCTGATTTGTACCAGTGACGCTGAAGATACAAGAAAGGACCTCAATGTGCAAGCAAAAAACCACCAAAAAATGATGAATTAAGGGAATCACCAAGAGGCCGTAGCCAGCCCATCCCCTCTCCTTTCCCCTTCAAGTCGCGGGAGGTGAAAGCGGCGTGGGGTAAGCTTGCGTTGGAGGAGACAGGAGATCGTAGAACAGATGAAAGACATGAGAGAGTGTTTGTTGGAACATGTCTGGAGCCAGCGTCTCCATGTGCTCCAACATCCACAGATCGGTCGCCTGGATCACAGACAACATCGTCACAAACAACATACTCTCAGGCAGGTCCGTACGCACGACACCAAGCTCTCTCCCTTTATGTATCAATTGGTCAAGCCACTGAAAGGCGAGTCGCTCGGCAGCCTTGTACTCCTCTGGACGCTGCTCCCGCAAACCACTCGACATGTAGCTCCTGATAAAGCCTGCGAGCAAAGGGTCTTCCTCAAAGAGTTGGTAAAAAGCCACCGAGATATCCTGGAACACAGACCAAAAAGAGACATCATCCACGATCTGTGTGAGTTGTTCTTCGGGGAGTTGGTGCTCCATGTTGGAGAGCACGCGGTGGAGCACATCGAAATACAGATCCTCTTTGTTGTCGTAGTAGTAGTACATGACGCCCTTAGAGAGACCGGACTTTTCGATAATCTTGTTGTACGAACTTTTGTCAAAACCGTGTGCAGAGAACTCAGCAAGCGCGACTTGCATGAGTACATTCTTCTTCTCTTCGGAGAGCTCTCTCCGTCTTGAACGGGCCATCTTGACTCCTAACCGCTGCAACGCTCGCGCGCCGAAAACCGCACGAGCTTGATGAATACCGCCGAATCGACGAAACTCTACCCTGCTGTGCTTTCTCAAGTCAACCAAATGTGCTACGCTCACCACACACACTACAACTATCAGGAGAAGCGAATGGACTCAAAATGGCATATCAACTCCATCATGCTCCAACACTCACAGCGCTTTTTCACCGCTGCGTATTTGGAGTGCTCCACCCAACTGGTTGTCTCCCAAGACACCAACCGCCTCGCCTTGGCACTTGTTGGGAATGTATTGTGGGCCAAAAGCCCTTACGTCACAGAGAACCCACAAGACGAACACAACACGGCAATGCTCGGCGCGTTAATGAGCTCACTCGCGACGCCCTTCCTCCCTGAACAAACAGGATGGCAGACAACCGTCGTCGGTGCTCTTGGTGACATTGAACGACAGTTACAAACACATTGGGATGATATCTTGGAGCACATTTGGCAACAGCTACAAGATGAAGACCTCTCTTACCAAGCGACCAACCAACGTGTGTGGGAGTGTATGTTCTCCGAATACGAATATCCAGCAAACCAATCATCCCTCCAAGGACAAATCAGACAAAAACTACATTCCTTACCCAAATCCTCTCACGCGTGAGAACACTGCTCACATATTAGTTTTTGTAAAAGAATTGTAACAGAGATATTTTTTTTGATAGATTACAGCGCTGTAGCAACCTATCGACAGTCTCTCACTTGGACAGCAGTGTACATTGCATTGATTTGAGGAGAGAGATGATGCGCCAACCCCCTCACAGACAAGATTTAAAGTCCCTCCTCATTTAATCTAACAGTTTTTCTCTCAATCGACCCAAACTTGAAACATTCACGACTAATCATTTTCAAAAAGATACATAAATTCAAAAAGATACCGCACCACCTTCAGTACTTTTTGTTTTGAGATCACAGAAAAAGATCATCAAAAGCTATACCACGTGATTTTTCACTCTTTTTGGCACCGTTTACCCAAAATTTGAAAAATTGGACGCTTGAAAAGCGCAACAAACGAACCATTCGGGTATATCCTCAAAACTTCGACAGAAAACAAAAAACTTTTATTTTTCAAGCACAAAGAGCCTCCCCAAAAGCCAAGGCTGCGGTCCCTTCTCAAAAAAATGTTGCAATCTGCGAGGAGATGGTCCACAAATATACACGGAACCGCAAGAACCGATGGAGCAAAATTCAAAAAAACGAGGAGTTCATAATGAACAAAAAAGAACTGATTGCAGCCGTTGCAGAAACAACTGGTCTTACCCAAAAGCAAGTTGGTGTCATCACCAACGCTATCTTTGCAGAACTTACCCAACAACTCAGCCAGCGCGAGCGCATGTTGATTCGCGGTTTCGGTACATTTGATGTTGCCGATCGTGCGCCCCGTACAATTGTTCACCCCGGTGACGGAAAGAAGATGAACTTGCCAGCACGCACAGTTCCAGTTTTCCGACCAAGCTCCGAGTTGAAAGAGCTCGTTGCGGCCAAGAAGAAAAAGAAAAAGAAAAAGAAGAAAAAGTAACATCCGCTGAGATGTGGGAGATCGCAAGGTCGCGATCTCTTGTTTTTTTTTGAATAAATCTCCCATTCTCCCTTCCAGCCCAACCGAAAAATTGCCTCCTTATCCCATCTTTTGATACACCCCAAGACACAGTCGTGTTTTCAGGGATGTATTGCATCTCATATACACACCTCAAACCCCCTCGCCTCTTGAAGCCTTTGCTGTGTACGAAGGTCTTCTGGTGGTCATCTCCCAAGGGCATAAGCCCATGAAATGGAAAGCAAACATCATGCACAAACGTTTGTCACTTCAATGGCTCTTTTTATGCACATGTGTTGCGTTGGTAAGCCACACACTGTCTCCCCAACTTGCAAACGCAGATAGCTGCGCGAAAGCCCCCCAAGGGATGTCTTGTATCCCTGGCGGCAAGATCAGTATAGGACACAACAACAGCGCAAAAAACCAACGCCCCTCCCACCAAGTCCAGCTCGACACCTTCTACATGGACAAACACGAAGTCAGTGTCAGAGACTACAAAAAATGCATCAAAGCAGGATACTGTTTTGCCCCCTATCGTATCCCCATCCCATCCATCCACAGACGCAGCAACCAACCGATCAGCTTCGTCACATGGTATGAAGCCAATAGATATTGTCGCTGGCAAGGAAAACGACTGCCTACAGAGGCAGAGTGGGAACGGGCCGCAAAAGGCCCCAAAGGCAACGTCTCCTGGACACGCCCCTCCTGTAAACAAGCCAGAGGCGCAGGCTGTGGCGGAAAAACAGCCGTCTCCAAACAAGCACCCAATGGATATGGTCTCTACCACATGCACGGCAACGTGATGGAGTGGGTCAACGACTGGTACGCTCCTTGTTACGCCTCGTGCAAAAATGCCTGTGGTAGTGCCTGCAAAGGTCAACAACCCAAGGGACCATGTCAGGGCACATTAACGTGTCCTAGCAGACTTCGAAAAGTCGCAAGGGGTGGAGGATATCAAACAAGCAGACAACGAATGTCCCCTAGCGCGAGATGGGCGTATGGACCCAACCGACGCAGTTTTGCCCTTGGATTTCGTTGCGCCTCCTCTAGCAACACCCTCCAAAAGCATACGTCTCCCGCCCCCGTCAAAAGAAGCACAAAGCCTGTCCCTTCCAAGCCTCTCCCCACACGCCTCGCCAAACTCTTTCGCGAAACACCTGAAGATAACTTGAAGCTCAAAAAGCTCTGCCCCAAACGCTATCGCTCAGGTAGTAACTGTAGAGATCCTATCCACTACGTGCGTTCAAACGAAAAGAGACAACACCTGTTCGAAGCATACCTCGCAAACAGAGGGGGGGCTTATGTTGGTGTCGGCGCTGATCAAAATTACAACTTCATCGCATGGGCGCGTTCACGTATCGTCTGGCTGATGGACTACGATCACGTCATTGTGTGGTTACACAAATTACACAAAGCGTTGATTCTCCGCTCAAGCACAGGTAGTGAATACTTCTCTCATTGGAAACCAGCGCAGGCCAAAGCCACCATCCAGCTGCTCAAGTCTTTCTACAAAGGAGACAAAGATCTCAAGATGGTGTTGAGATTGTATCGCCGATATAGACGCTTTCTGTATCGCTCCTTTGCGCGTGAGATGAAGATGCCCAAGGCACAACGTCTCGATTGCAAAAGCTGCCGACATCACTGGATGCTTCGTCCCGATATGTACAACTACATCCGTACGCTGTACAAGCTCAATCGAATCCGCTTGATGCCTGGAGACTTGCTTGGGAAAAAGAGCCTCAGAGGAGTCGCTAAGGCCGCCAAAAAGATGGGTGTGAAAGTCCGCGTGGTCTATCAATCCAACGCCGAAGAATATTGGGGATACCCTGCACATTACAGACGCTCATTCTCCATCATGCCCTTCGACAAAGACTCCGTCTTCATCCGCACACTCTCCTCTCCACGCTGGGGACGTCGAGGTGTCAGCTATTTCCACTACAATCTGGAGAACGCTTTGTTCCACCAACGCATGATCCAGGAGAGACTCCCCTCTCCGCTCCCAAAAGGGTTTCGTGGATACAAAGGTGGAAAGCGATACAAGTTGCGATATCAATTCAGACATGTAGGGATTCGACACATCATGGAGCGTTTCAGACAACCAGTCGGGACCGCCCCCAAATTCAGCCTGATTGGCTTCTCTCCAAGCTGGATCCAAAAATAACAATTCTATCGTTTTACACTCCCCACCCACCACTGATTGTAATATTGGCTCCGTTAACATAGTGTGCATCTTCAGAGAGTAGAAAAAGAGCACAACCCACAATATCATCGGGTTTTCCGATATATCCAGCGGGTATGTGTTTTAGCATCCGATCGAGTTCTTCTTGGGGCGCACTTTGCGTATCGATGTAGCCAGGGGAGATTGTATTGACAGTGATCCCGTGTGGCGCAAGGGGCCGCGCGAGTGCACGTGTGAGCGCGAGGATACCGAGCTTCGCGATGTAATGTGCTGTGACCATTGGTTTGGCTTCGACCTTCTCCGCAGTCGCCATACTGAAACTCAAAATGCGCCCCCACTTGCGCTCCTTCATACCAGGCGCGACGAAGCGACTGAGATAAAACACAGGATGCAAATTGTTATCAAACATACTATGCCAGCCTTCAATCGACTCCTTGAAGAGACCCACACGATGATACGGTCCCGCGCCATTGATCAACGCATCGATACGCCCAAAAGCCGATTCAACTTGCCGAACGAGTTCTTCGGCTGCGACAGGATCAGAGACATCACACTGAAAGGCCATCCCGTCAGCTTGTTCGTGGAGGGCTTTGACCTCCTCAATTGTTTTCTCGGCTTCATCTTTGCTGCTGCGGTAACAGATCGCAATGCTCCAGCCTTGCTTGGCGAGGGCCAACCCGATCGCCCTTCCTAAACCTCTCGCGCCTCCTGTGATCAAGGCTACACGCGAATGTGTTTGTGTCATACCATCTCCAGTCGTTTAGCGTTTTGGGACTCGTTTGTTCCACTTGTTAAAGAGCTCCATAGACATACTTGTGGTGCTCTGTTCGACAGTCACGCGGATCTTGCCTTTGGGCCAGTTGGCGCTCTCAGAGAGAAAGGTTAAGCCTTTCTCACTTGTCCCCTGACATTCGAACTGTGTATTGCTCGTGAGACGACACTCAATGCGCACATACTTTCCAAAGATCCCACGTAATTGTTTGCTCTTTGTGCGGACTTTTCCGACCTTCACCCACTTCCCTCGTCGCTTGCTCTTGGCTGTACGGCCAAACTTCGATTTACGAAACGAACGTTTCCACTTTCGAGCGCGCCTCGCTTCAGCAGGGTTCGATTGCAAGAGGACCACACCCAGACAGACAGCTGCTATGAGTATGAGAATACGCTTCATGAGTCACTCCCATTGATTGATAAGGTCACTCCCCAAGAGGACACCCAGGACAAGAGCGACCGTTGATGCACAAGACGAAATGGTGGTGATTATCCATCCATTGCCACATGGCTGTCAACGGCCCGTATCGACAACACCGCACATCACAGATCACTTGCGCTCTTCATCTTTCCAAAAACATGCCGTTTTAACAATGAGACGACCTTTCTTTACACACACAGGGGAGCCCATGGTCGAACAACCCTTTGCCATCCTTCGGGAGGTTCTCACAGGCGAACCATCGTTTTACAGATGGTCCAATCTTCTGGATATTTTGTTTGACTGGCCAGATTCATCGAGCTTCTCATTGGCTTTTCAGTACGCAGAAGAACATCTTCAAACGTGGCCTGATGAGCTTCGGTTGATATCGCCCTGGCTGTTGGCCGAATTATCGGGACGAAGAAAGCGCAAAAAGTTCGAACTTCGTCACCCTCTTTGGCAGCTCGCACGTAGTCTCGCATTTGGTGGAGGTCTCGACTTTGACTGGAAACACCTGCGACAATTTGAACAGCTAAAGATCTTACGCCTTTGGCATACGCCTGCAGATGAAGTTGATTGGAAGGTGATCGCAGGTTTTTCACAGCTCGAAGAGTTGAGCCTTGAACATTTAACCCCTCCGGCATCAGCCGTAGAGTGGGGAAGACTCGAAGAGATCCCCCAGCTCAAACGACTTTACCTCAAAGATGTCCCCTTCAAACATGTGCAGTGGTCTTCGATTTCGCAGCTTCGTGGGTTGGAGGAGTTACAGCTCGATCACTTGATGATGACGGAGATCGACTGGCAGGCGCTAGGTCGTTTGACAGGCTTGAAGAAATTGTCGCTGCAGAGGTTGCGCATCGACTTATTCGACTGGAGCAGCTTACTTGCCTTACCCCAGCTCGAATCATTGCATCTTGAGGAGCTACTACGCTGCCACGTCGATTGGGACACGCTTTCAACGCTTAAGCGTCTGAAACACTTTACTTTACGAGAACTTCCTGTAGGAGATTTCTCCTGGCAAGCTGTCGGGGAGCTTGAAGCGCTTCACACACTCCATCTCGAACACCTTCCTATCACCGCCGTCGATTGGGACGCGCTTGATCACCTGTCCTCGTTGCGGTCGCTGTATTTATGTGAGTTGCCGCTCCAATCACTCGGAGACATGTCGACGCTGCTCCCACTGCGAGAGCTAGGGCTGGTGCGTTGCGCATTGCGCTCATGTACCATCCCCCCTGGTTTGTCGCGGCTACGTGCGCTGGATTTGAGCGGAAACAGATCATTGTCCTATCTCGACGTCCGAGAGGCCCAAGAACTCCAAACACTATCTTTGCAAGAGTGTCGAGTGTTACGAGAGATTCGGGGCGCGACATCCATTTTATACGGACAATCCACAGAAGACGCTCCAACACATCCGCACTTTGTGGTCATTGCAGGTGAAGAGTTGGGACGTGCCTTTTCAGTGGAGGGGAATTGTGTCTTTGGCCGCGTTGGTGGCGAGAAGCATGGTGATCCAATTGAGGGTTCGTTTTTTGAAATGAAATGCATGTCCATCTCCCCGGTGCATTGTCGCGTCGATCGAACAGGAGACGTCTTCATCATACGCGACCTGCAAAGCCTTGAGGGGACAAGCCTAAATGGAGAACGTGTCACAGAGGCTGTGTTGAGACACGGCGATTGTGTAGAGCTCGGAAGAATTCTTTTGCAGTGGAGACAACCGTCCTGAGCCCATCTCAAAAGATGTGTCTTGCATGGTTATAAGGAAGTGCTTACAATCAAGTGCAGATTTCGAGAACCATTTCATGTACACAAATCATGACGTCCTTTCGCGTGAAGGGTGTTTTTTGTAGGCTTGCAAGTGGTTTTGTGGTGTGAGCGCTTTTTGGGTTGTTTCGATGTATCGTTTTGTCGTGCTCTCTTGTTGGATGTTGTGCATCATGTGTGCCCCGCTGCCTGCGGACGCCATACAAATGCGCCTTGTCCACATATCCCACACGCTCACGCAACCTCCCTCAGCGGTCCCTTCACTCACGTACTTTTTACAGCTGCGCGGGTTTCGAGTCCTCTCCAAGACGACCGAAAGTCCCCATGTCCGGATCACCTTTCACAAAGCTGGCAAGGTGGAAATGGTGGCTTTACACACCAGACGATATTTCTCGATCTCACCACGCCTCCAACTCGCAGAAGCAAGAGCCAGCGCGGTCTTGGTCTTTTTGGACCACTTCTTGGATATTCTCCCAATCGCAGAGGCAAAATACGCCAAGCAAACACAAAAAAAGCCCCTCAAACCCAAAAGATCCAGAAGAAAAAAAGCGAGAAAACTCGCTCGCACACGCGCCGCGCTCGTCGCCAAAAAGCCACCCAAAAGACGCCTTCAACCAGTACAAATCCGACCCATCCCACGAAAAATCAAACGCAGAGAGCTTCCTCCGTCTCCTTTCGAGATCCCCAACACGAGCCATCTCGTCACCTTCCCACTCCCTGAACCCAGACTCAAGGAACCTTTCACCCTCGGAGACACTCCATGGTGTGAGCTGAGCGCTGGTGCTGTGTGGTCATATCAACAAGGCGCTGTGCTCGGCGGTCTCTCGCTTATGTTCCAACTGCGACTCAAACACATCTCCTTTCACATGGAAGCCGATACCCAATTTGGCAAACCTATGAGAGGCGATGAATCGCTGATCTTTCTTCGTCCGTCTTTGCTCATAGGATGGTTGCCCTTTTCCGATTGGGGTATGTTTGAACATCGTTGGTCTTTTCGATTCCTATTTGGTCTCTCTCCCTTCTTTTTGGGTGCGAGCAAGAAGGGACTGGAGTACAAGTGGGAGATCTTGCTAGGCTCGACAGCTGGTCTCCAACTGGATTGGTACTTTCATCGCAACTGGGCGCTGTACGTACGTCCTGCGTTGATACTCAACTTTGAATCCCCAAGACCCGACCAATTCAATGTTTTGTTCCAATTTTCGTTATGGTCTGGGATCTCCTTCAAATTTTAATGCCAAAAAGATGGACAACATATATGTCAGCATTCGACTTACAGAGAACAGTACGTGTGGCAGGTGATACGACACCCTCGCAACAAGTACCGTCACGACGAGACGACCATCTGTGTGTCACGATCTGGCTGTGTGAAATCATCGTTCCCTTTGTGTGGCGGCGAGGCGGTCAGAATGTCATCTAGGAAACCAACCAAACACCGGTGGGATCTAGATGCGGACCGAGCACTGGCGAAGCGTATCCAAAGCGGAGACGCCGAAGCCTTCCGAGAGCTGTACAAACAACACGCTCCCACCCTGCTACGGCGCATCATTCGCATGACACATGACCCTGAAAAATCAGAGGATTACTTGCAAATGGTGTTTACCGAGGCATACGAAAGCATTCATCGGTATCGCGGTGAAGGCCCACTCTTCGTATGGCTCAACCGCATCACGACGTACACCATGCTCGATGAGTTTCGTCGAAAACAACGATGGAATGATGCACTCAAACGCTTCTGGTTAGAGCGAGGTTGGGATGTTGGACAGGTCAACCCCCTGCCAGATGACGTCTTTGACACAGAAGAAACGCAACAAATGGTTCACCAGATCTTGGGTGGAATCGATTCGCAAAAGCGGATCGTCATCCTCCTGTGTGACCTTGAAGGTCTCGGTATCGAAGAGGCCGCAAATGAGCTTGATATCCCCGTTGGAACAGTCGCATCGCGTCTGTACCGTGGACGACAATTGCTCAAAAAACGTCTACGTACTGAAATGAATCGACGTGGATTGTCTGTGGAGGAATGGTTTCATGAGTAAACAAAACCGACAACAACAACCAACCGCGCGTTCGCAGCTTGGATGGGATGAAGCGACCCCCAACGAGAAAGAGATCCTCCACAAGGTGGAAGAGATCGTCGTCGAACAATACAAACAACATCACGCGACCAAAGCTCACAGTTGGTCATGGCTGTGGGCAACACCCGCCCTCGCAGCGACCGCGGCCTTTCTGTTCTTCCTCCTGCCGCAGCGCACAACACCACCCAACTATCAAGTCGGTGGCGCGCTCAAACTCAAAACAGTCCACACAAAAGGCACAGCCCCTGTCATGGCTGTTCGTGTTCCCGGCGTAGGACAAGGACGCCTCAAAGAAAAAGGAAAGTGGGAGCTGCAAGCACAGGGTGGTTCAAACTTCCGATGGGAGAGACACTCCAAGCGCGATACACGCATCCATCTCTCTCGCGGAAAGCTCCGTGTCCACGTCACCCCTGGTACCATGAAGCGCTTCTCGGTCCACTGCACAAGAGGTACACAGGTGTTTGTCAAAGGGACGATCTTTGCCGTCGAACAATACCCCGATGGCTTGTGGGTTGAGGTCGAAAGAGGCCGCGTAGAGGTACGTAGAAAATCAGGAAAAGTCCTCAACATCAAGAGTAAACAAGGTGTGTTTGTGCCAGACCAAGGCAAAGCCCCAACGATTTACTCTCTCCCCTCCAAACATATGCGCGCGCTCCCAAGGCTCAAGTGGCTCCTTCAGCGCGGTGAATACGCACGACTTGCACGCTTCGCGAGAGGTGAGAGTCAACGCAAAATGCTCTCCAAACAAAAACGCCACCTGATCCTCTTCACCGCGTCACTGATGCTCGACGGCGCCAAACAGTACCCATCGGCGGCGCGCTTGTACTACGAGAGCTACAAACAACAAGCCCCCTCCGCAGGCGCAGAAACGACCCTCGTTCACGCCGCTACGAGCTGTCACAAAGGCAAAAACAACTCGACTCTTTGCAAAGAGATTTTTGAACGCTACCTCGCCCGCTACAGCGAAAACGCGCTCGCTCGACAACGTGTGCTCTTCTTTAACGCCCACCGCCTCTACAGACTCGGAAAATACAAACAAACCAAACAACAGCTGCTCCGACTTCTCGCTTTAAACCCCATCGGCGGGATCACCTCACAAGCAAAAACACTCCTCTCAAAACTTCCATAACCACCACACTCCCTGTACAATACACTCCCCTACAATTCGCTACCTCAGAAAGGTGAACGCCCATGGAATCAGAACAATCTCTTGGTGTCATTGAAGGTTTCTTTGGTCAGGAGTGGAGCTGGCAAGAACGCGAACAGATGCTCTCCTTCATGGCAGAGATTGGATACGACTACTACCTTTACGCACCCAAAGCCGATCGGTATCTGCGTCGAGACTGGCAATCTTCATGGCCCGATGAGACTAGCACAGCGCTACAACAGCTCATCTCCTCTTGTCAGGCCAAAGGCCTGCGCTTCGGGCTCGGACTCAGCCCCTACGAGCTGTATCTCAACTACCATGGCGAAAGCAAACAACGTCTGTTCGAAAAGATCGACGCCCTCAACGAGTTGAAGCTCGATATTTTGTGTGTACTGTTCGACGATATGAAAGGAGATATCCCAGGCCTCGCGACATACCAAGCCGAGATCGTCCACGATATCGCAGCCCGCAGCAACGCGTCCTCACTCGTGATGTGTCCCTCTTACTACTCATTCGATCCTGTCCTCGAAAAGGTCTTTGGAGAGATGCCTGAGAATTACTTCAGCGATCTGGGAGAGGCACTTGACCCCACCATCGAGATCTTCTGGACAGGTCCAAAAGTCTGTTCAACCACCTACCCCACCGAACACCTCCAAGAGGTGACGTCCCTGTTGAAACGAAAACCCTTTATTTGGGACAATTACCCTGTCAATGATGGTGCGAGAATGTCGCGCTTTCTACACCTGAAAGCTTTCGAAGGCCGCCCTCATAACATGAGACAGTGGACCTCTGGACACACCGTCAACCCAATGAATCAACCATGGCTTTCGATGATCCCGATGGCCACACTCATACGCTGTTATGAACAACGAGCAGATTACGATCCTTCAACCGCGTATGAATGGGCATGTCTGAAAGTGTGTGGGGAGCCGCTGGGACGATTGCTCATCGAAGATGTCGAAGCCTTCCATGAAAAAGGTCTCGATGGACTCGACGAAGCCGAAAAAGAACGACTCAAAGAGCGTTACAGACCCCATCAGGAGCATGGATGTGCAAAAGAGATCATCGCCTGGCTCAACGAAGAGTACACCTTTGATCCTGCGTGTCTGACGGACTGATCACAAGAACAAAGAGCGATCAAGAGTAGGGATGTTTGATGATGGAGGGCAAAGAGAGGTCGTTTGGAGGGGGATGGTGGATCGATCAGCGGGGGCGGTTGTATTCACCAGCGCGCAACCAGCCCATCAACACGCGGACGTAGTGGAACGCAGAGTGTGCAGCTTCAGGGGAGGCGCCTGATTTGAGCGTCTTTCCATCTTTCTGGAAGTATTTATCACGGATACCTTTGAGGATCTCGTAACCTGTCGCGAAAGCGTTTGGTCCAGTGGTGAAAGTTGGGCGTGTCGTGGTTGTGACGCTTGCATAGTACACGCGGTTACTACCTGGATCCACGACCTCGATGTAACGATTTGGATCATTTTTGATGGAGTCGGGAACATCAGGACTCTCGGACAGACCACGTACAGAGATCTTCATCGCCTCGTTGAGGTCTTGATCATCTGTCGCATCGGAGAAGTAGACCGACGCGAGGAATCCGACGAGTAATTTTGCAGTGTACTGCTCTTCTGGGTCGACAAAGGTGGTGAAGTTGTACCGTGGGCTTGGGTTGAAGCCTTGTGTCGCGACACCAATTTCCTGACGGTACAACAGACTTCCACCGTAATCCGCGACAGGACCATAAGTGTCAGCTCGTCCAGCGAGGAACCCACCGACGATGTTACCGACATAACGCCCAAACAAGTTGGTGAAGTTGATCAAGTAGCTGCGTGTGTTTCCGGATTGGTCGACGCCGAGGAAACGAGTGTACGGATCGCCCAACGCCATCACTGCGAGGTATTTGTCCCACCATGCGCCGTAGTTTGTGGGCTTCCAGTAGAACTCATACCCGTGGCTTGCCTTGTCAAACGCGCTGAGCATCGGACGACCTGTTCCGAGGTCGATCTCCATGAAGCCTTTCTTGATCTTTCCGTCAACACGCTCACACTGGCCATCGCTGACATGTGTAAAGGTCGTGCGATTTTCCACTTCTTTCTTCTCATAACAACCAACATCAGGTGTTTGAATGACACGAGAGAAGAAGTTCAACGCCGCAACAGAGGCGACAAATCCAGACTGTCCACAGCGGTCATCCGTGTACCATGCGCCACCATCACCACACTTCTCTTCGCTTCGTACGATCAATCCGTCGTTGACGAAGTGTTTGTACTGGTGAGTCAAAGGCAAGAAGTAACGTGAGTAGATACGTGAGAGATAGCTGCGTGTGTTCATCCCAAACTCAACACGACCGCGTTTGAACGCGTTGAAGATGTAGTAGCTCCAGTAACGTTGTGTGATGTCTTTGACGCGCTCGTAGGGATCTGCACCTTGGTCAAAGCGGTTACAGTTGGATGCGCCGTGATGGTATTCATCACTACAGAATTTGTAGGGCACTTCGATCAACTTGGTGTTGGATGCCACATCTTTCATAGGCACAATGCTGCGCGCACTTTCGCGGAAGGCTTTGATCTGCTCAGTGATCGGTTTTTGTCCACCAACGATACGTGGCAATTGTGTGTAGTGCCATTTTCCACTCTTGACCTCTGTCTTCACAGTGCTCGAGTTGAGCGCTGTTTGGCCTTGCTTGAAGACCTCAAGAAGGTCACCGTATCCGTAGAGAACAGCTGCGCGGTCGTACTTACCAAGCCCTTGAAGGTCGCTCGCGAAGCCTGCGCCATAATCCATGATCGAGCTGTACTGGTACTCGTGCATACCTTGCTTGATCGCGTTGTCCAAGAGTTTCTTTTGATCGTCTGAGTACTTGTAAAATGGAAGGGGACCTGCCGCACCGTTAGGAACGGTCTTGGCACGAAGCTCCCAGTATTTGTCGTGGTAGTTCAACGCATCAGAAGACGCTGCGAAGTTGTGGCGCAAGCCAATATTGTGACCAAATTCGTGAAGTGTAACACCGAGGTAGATCTCTTTACGAAGTTCTGCGAGGACTTTCTTGTAGTCGATTTTTCCGTTCGCGTCCTGGAATTGACCTTTCATCTTGAGCGCACGTGCAAGGATACCATCATCGACAAAGTCAGCCATGAAGATATTGTTACCACTCAAACGCTTGAGTCGTTCACTTGCAAGCTCAAAGAACTCGCGGCTCGCCATACGGTGGGGACCAAATTGATCGAGGATCTTTTCGTTCACCTGCCCACTTGGGGACAACAAGTTCAGACCAAAGGCGCGGAACGGCTCGCCAGACAAGAGCGCAGCGTTGTTGGGGTGGTTGGACAACAACTTCAAGTTGGAGGAGACCCAGTCATAAGAAGCACGACCGTCACGGATCTTTTCTTTCAAGCGAGCACCGATCACTTTGAGGTGTGAGAGATCTTTGGTCAGCTTTCCAGTCTTGAGCTGTTCGTGAGTGTGTGCATGCTCGGTCAACTTCAGCTTGTTCATGTTGTCGAAGTACTTGAGCAGTTTTTGCCCATTGGCGAGCTGTTGCCCTTCGACGTCACCATTGACGAGACGGACGAGATCAGTCGCGTAGGTGGAGTAACGATCGAGCGCAGCGCCGTAGATAAATGCGTTGGCGTTGAAGACTTCACCGGTCACAGGATCAGCCGCAGAGGGTCCATATCCAAGAGGTGAGGAGCGGTGTGGACCAGGAACCCAGTACACGAAGTTGTAACGAAGATCACCAATTTGTGGGTTCAACCCAGGCTTCCCACAGATCTCAGGGTCGCCTGATTTGACGGGGTTGTTTGGACAGAAGACGAAGACCTTCTTCTGATCTTTTCCGGAGCGTGACTTCACGACAGCGGCAAAGTTGACATTCCATTGATCGAGCACTTTTGATGTGGCTTCTTTGAGCTCTTCGGGGAATTGCTCGTTGATATAGTAGGGGATCTGCTTCACTTTGCACTTTGCGTGGGACAGGCTGAGCTGGGGTTGGACACACTCTCTCTCATTTTCCCAGATGTTCCAGCGTTGGATCACGCGGCTTGTGTTGTCCTCGATGGTTCCATTTCCACGGTCATATGCGTAGTTGGTTTGTCGAAAGTATCCGAACTTGGACATACGATTGTTGTCGTATTGTTTTGTGATGTATCCAGTGTCTTCCGCGAGTTTAAAGGAGGAACGGATCTTGATCGTCTGTCCAAGACAATCTTTGGTGATGTCTGTGTACAACCAGCAAGATGGGATGGGACGTCCGTAGTAGCGTGAGTACAGTGCATTGATCTCGGGCTGGATAAAGAGTTTGTTCACGAGATCGATGTAGTCATCACCGATTTTTGCGCGGTCTTTGTTGTTGACCTCCGTTTCGGGAACGTAGAAGTTCACGGGTTGTTGGCTAACTTGGGAGCCCACAAAGTTGAAGTCGGAGATCAAGTTCTTGGAGAAATCGACGCGCATGTACTTGCGTTCGTTCCAGGGGCGATCAGTGTAGTTCTCCGTGATCACGTTGGTTTGTTCGCCCGTCGCAGGGTTGTACGCACGCTGTATGTCAAAGTGTGCTTCGACTCGGTATGCGGCGATCGCCGAACCTGGCGTATCGCCAGTGTCAGGACGTTGCGCAGATGAATCTGTTCCTTTGACATACTCACGTGAACGGTGCGCGAACAGATATTTTTCAGTGACTTCCCAAACGATCTTCTCTGTTTTCCCTTGCTCACCGACAAAGGTCGCGCCACTACCGTAGGGGACTTCGATCACAGTCTGGCGAAAATACCACTCACGAAGGGAACCATCGTCATTTTTGGTACGAAACACTGTTTTTTTCAGTGCGCGTGGTTGTGTGCGGTTGATGTCTGGAAGATCCTGCGCACAACCGCTCGTCAAAGAGAGCGCAAGGAGCAATAAGCTCCCAATGCCTAGTAAAAAGCGAGAAGACCGTTTCATGGTATACCTCCTGAGTCGAAGAGATGGATCGATGGCATGAGACCATCAAAAATGGGAACCAATCAAAAAGAGAAAGAATTGTTAGAGAACAATCGTTTAATATGTACCAGTCATTCTAAGATAGAACGTCGTTGTGTTGTCGTTGGGTGTCACAAGGTTCACGAAAGGAACACGCAGCCCCTTGTTATTCGCGGCAAAAGGCGTCTGCATAGAGATCGCGCCGAGCGTGAGACCAAGAAATCGCAAAGGTTGCCAGTGCACAAAGATATCACCAATTGTAAAGTCCAACCGACCAACAGTATCAGCCTTCACATCACCATTTTCAGTCGGGATCGTTGGCGTAAATTCATCGTCAGGTGTCGCGTATCGAAATGCATTGAGGATGATAAATGAAGCACCAACGGAGAGCGTCTTTAAGGGACGAACTGTGACGGAGAGACCATTGCGAAGGCGCATCGAGATATTTTTCGTCCCGGGCTGTGGGACAAGATCATCTCCGACATCGAGCTGACTGCGGGTGCTCTGTCTCATCAAAATAGAAGGTAACTCTGCACCTTCCTGGCGAAACAGTGGCGACGTATATTGATGGAAGGACTTGGCAAATCCAAATCCATATCGAACAGAGACAATGCCAGCAAATGTTCGGGACAATGAGAGTCCCAACTCGGCGCGCAAGAGACGCGTCTCAACCCGCGCAAGATAAGATGTAGGGAGTTGAAGTTGAAACGTGAATTGGTGTTGCAAGATTTTCCCCAAACCAGGGACGATATTGCGAACGCCAGTGCTGACAAAAACATCACGAGGAAAAAACCGCTGACCTGACGCGTTATCAGGCTGAGTATACTCAACATCAAATCCCCAGTTGACCGAAGCAAATGCCTTCTTTAAGAAGGTCACACTCCCAAACATCGAGAGGGATTGTGCAAAGAAGTGATTTTGGTAACTCTCGGAAGGTGCAAAGCTTCCTGTACCAAGAGAAGTTGTAAGGGAAGCCCCTAGCGAATAAAAGCGACGTTTTTTAGAGGTTTGTTGCTGCAATTGGTTGTCTTGACCATTGATCGCAGCCTGCGCCACTTTCTTCCCGCTTGACTTCGCCCATGATGTCGTCGGACACAACGAGAGCAGTAAGGCCAATACACACACTGAAGATTGAATCATCGTTTTGCCAAACATAGGACGCTCCTCACCGACTTCGTGGATACACCACGACATCACTTACCAAATGCAATAAGACCAAAAATTATATTGATAGGACCCTACAGCGAGGGTCATTTTCATCATGAAGAGAGAGCCACTTCCGAAGGACCATTCGCCTTCATTTTTTGTCGCTCAATATTTGAGTCTTGATCTGTCTTTCGATTTATCGCAACTTTTTTCAAAAAAACGCAAAAAAAGAATAACAACTCGAAATCGCTAAAGAAATAAAATACGATTAAGAGGCGCAATCGGAACAACGCCCCCACATCCAAGGCTGATCCCGAAGCCTTCTTCCAATCATTTGGGTTCAGTGGCATGATGGAGCTTGAACGCATGAAAGACCGGTTGAAAGAAAAAAGACCGTTCTCAAAGGGAGCACGTATGCATCAACGAGACCGCGAATTTGTTCGCCAACTACACGAAGAAATAGACGAATGGGAGCAAGAGCAGCTGCTCTCCCCCCAACAACTTGAACGCTTAAGAGCGCGCTACCCTCTCAAAGAGGAGACCGCTGCAGCCTCGACACTTGTCAGTATCCGGTGGATCTTGTATCTCGCCGTGTTTGCCTTCCTCGCCGCGTTCTTCTCCTTTGCAGGTAGCCAATCGACACAGCTAGGCCCACCGCTACGCATCGGCATCCTCTTGTTGAGCAGCGTTTGCTGTTTGCTCGCAGGCACATGGCTTCAATCGCGTATCCGTTCAGAGAGCATGGCGCTCTTGATCTTGGGAGGTCTACTTCTCCCCACCACTTACTACTACGCCGTTTATGTGTACAAATTGCTCACCGTGAGCGCTCCGTACCTCTGGCTCTCTGCGCTCGCCGCTATACTCGCCGCCATATACATAGCTCTTGGCGCGCGCTTGAAAGAGGAAGGTTTACTCGCGGTTGGATTCTCTTGCCTCCTTGGGCTGCCTTTTTTGTGGCTCGCACACTTTGCGCTTCAGGGGTTGTACCACGCGCTGACAGCGGCACTCCTCGCGCTCGCAGTGTACGCACTTCAAACGACCCAACCACAACAACCACTGCTTCGCCCTCTCTGGTGGCTCGCGCAAGGATTGCTGATCATCGCGCTCAGCGTCCCCATCGCCACGAGACAGTACAACACCTATTTCGCGAGTCTCGTGTATGGACTCTCCACGCTTTTTGCGTTCTTACAGATCCGACAAAGTCACTCCCCTTACATCCAGGCGCCTTTTTTGGCGGCGTTGCTCATGGCTGTCGGCTCCATCCTGCAAGCAAGTCACGTCCCGCTCCTCTACTTTCCACTCGTACAGCTCGGTGTCACCATTGGCGTTGTCTTCTTCGCCCATCTCGCACTTCATCAACGCCAACAGCTCGAAGCCCTGCTCACAATTTATCTCGTGATCATCTACGGGAGCACTGCTGGACTGTGGATTTTGCGTGCGACCAACACTGGAAAAACCACCTGGACACTCACAATGCTCGCGTATCTGATCAGCGGCGTGGGATTGTATCTTTTTACATACACCCGTCAGTCAGGCAGGCTCCAGACCTCCTTTCTGGCCGCATGGCACCTGCTCGCGGCCTTGTACATGTTCCTGGGAAAACCTCCCTGGACAACAGAGTGGATGAGCATCCCAACGGGCGTGTTGTTTGCGATCAACGCGCTCTTCTTTGCCGACGATGAACAAGAACATAGATACCTCCATCTCGCAGTGCTGATCTTGATCGTCCCAAGTCTGATCGAATCCTTTTATGACAAACACTTGCTGCGAACGATCTCGCTCGCCTTGGGCAGCATCGGTATGATCGCATGGGGCGCGATGCAAAAACGCCACTATTTGCTGCTGTCAGGTGTCGTGGCTTTGATCGTCTCCATCTTCGCCAAACTCTTCCACCAACTGAGTCAGCTGGGGATTCCAAGATTCATATGGTTCGCCATCTTTGGCATATTGCTCGCCGGCCTGGCGTGGTTCTTACAATGGACGCTCCGCAAAGAACAGGAGCACACAACACTCCCTACACACACAGAAACGGAGCGATGAATGTATCACGTAGAGATCCGTCCCATGACCACTGAAGACTGTAAAGAAGCTGCACAAATCGTTCAAGAAAACCCCCTCTGGGAACGTTACGAGTACGGAGCCGATGAAGCCTTCCATTCGTTTACAAATGCACTTGGAAACCAGGATGAGATGCTGCTCGTCGCGACAGAGCCGCAGGGGGAAATCGTCGGCTTCGCATGGGTCCAACCAAGTGGTGGACTTGGACGAGCCGGATACCTCCGATTGATTGGCGTCGCCCCCGCTCATCATGGACAGGGCATCGGCGAGCAGCTTATCCAGGCAGCCGAAGACGAATGTGTCGGAGGAACCATGATGTTATTGGTGTCGGATTTTAACGAACGTGGGCAACAATTTTACGAACGTATGGGATACAAACGAGCTGGAGAGTTGGAAGCGTTTGTCCTGTCAGATGTCAATGAAATATTGATGTGGAAGAGAAAAGAACAGGAAGAGAAACCCGACATTACAGGGGCATTTTCGACCTTTTCAGAGGAGTGAGACCATCAGCGAAGATGCTTCCAACGTCGTAAACAGGAGCGAGCGATTTTTCTTAAATCTTGCCGAGGATACGAACGTCGAAACACACGCAGAAAACCTTTGTCTTTCGTGTACTCACGACATGCAGGGATCCTTCCGGCAGGGATTCGGCTGAGCGAACGTCCAGGCTTACGAAAGGGATGCTTCAAGTACGCAGCACAGTAGTACAAGAATTTGCGGCCGCAAGAACGCGCACAGCGCTTGCCCGCGCTTTGAAAGTCATCTGCACCACACACACCGTGATACCGCCCAATCTGAAACCCTGGGTTACTGTTGATCTTCGCAAAATACCGCCTGACACAACGCCGACACCTCGAAAACGAAGCCACCACAGAGGTGACGCGGCGTTTGGTGACGCGGCGACGTATAACACGACGTGGACGTACACTACGTCGGTGCAAGACAGCTCTTGTGCGAACGCGGGGAAGCGGCCTTGGCTTCACCACTCGACGTTCAGGCACAACAGGCGCTCGCTTCACCACGCGACGACGCACAGGCTCTTTTACAGGACCCCTACGAGGTGGCTGGCGACGTCCCACATGTGTTCCTGGACCATCAGGCAGAGTGAGCGCCTGACGTTGTGAAAACAAAGACCCCGCAAAGAACGCGAACACCAACAACAACACGAGCACGATCCCACCGAGCACAAACATCAACGCTGATGATTGACGCTTGGGAGCAATTAGCTCCGAGTCCTTAAGCTCGGGAACATGCATCTGTGCGTCTGTGGGTCGGTTATCAATTGCTTCTGCAGCCTGCGCAAGCTCAGGTGTGTCCTCTTCGACAAACATACCTGTCGCGAGATCGACACCACGTTGTTCAGTCTTTTTGAACCGCTCATTTGGGCCTTCATCATCGGGGATTAATTCGTTGAGTGGTACACCTGAAGGCAGCTCTCTGTTGTGCAGATGTTGCTCTGCGATCATCGAAGGAATCGCTTCCTGCACGTCAACTGTATGGCCCGCAAAGCTGGACTCCAGGACGACCTGGAGCTCTTGTCGGAATGCAGGGCAATCGGGAAATCGATCCGCTGGATTTTTGGCGAGCGCCTTTTGTAGGACTTCGTCGAGCCCATTGGGGACAACGTCGAGGAAGTCACCGAGCGGTGGGATAGGCTGAAACAGGTGCGCACCGATGACTTCGATCGCGTTGCTACCGATAAAAGGCAACCGACCTGTCAGCATGTAGAAGAGCATCACACCCAAAGCATACACATCGACTCGTTCGTCCGGTTTGCCTTTGGACTGAGACACCTCAGGCGCGATGTAATATGGTGTCCCCAAGACGGAGCCTGTTTGGGTCTTAAACGAGTTATCAGCGAGTGATTTTGCGACGCCAAAGTCCACAACCTTCGGAATCTCTGCGCCACGAGGTCCATCGAGCAAGATGTTCGCCGGCTTCATGTCCCTGTGGATCACCTGATGGGAGTGGGCAAAGGTGATCGCATCCAAAACAGGCAAAAAGAGCCGCTGCACATCCTGCAAGGGTATCGGACCGTTGACTTCTTTGATGTAAGACAGCAGATCTTGCCCATCAATCCAGTCCATCACGATACAAAGTAGATTGTCTTCTTCGATGAGATCAGTGACACGTACGATGTTGGGATGTTGGAGGCGAAATTGAACATTCCCCTCACGCCGAAAACGCTCTCTCACCTCGGGAGAACGGGTCAACGACGGAAGCAACACCTTCACCGCGACATGAACGTCCAAATCGACGTGGGTGCCGAGGTAGACTTGTGACATGCCTCCCTCTCCGATCATACGATCCAGTCGATATTTTCCGATCGTCTTGCCGACAAGAGTGTGTGTATCTGACATCTTATAGCGTTCCGTTGTAAAGAGTATGTGCTGAGACATGTCCAGAAGGCTGGAGTGGACGAATCGTCGTCGAATTCATCGAAGACAAAGAGGACATCGCCCCTTTTCTCTCGCCATCGATGTACTTGTCTTGCACACGCAGGATGAGCTTGTTTCTCTCGGAGAGTTTGGGGTTGGTGACCAAACCAATGACGAGCGAGGCGATGCCAAGTGTCCCCGCACCGATAGCGCCGTAGATAATCCCCATACCTGTGTTGATGAGAAATTCACGCTCGATGTGGGGGATCACTGTCCGCTTGCTCTCAGCGTCCACAATGATAAATGTTCCGACACCTGCGAGTCCAACGCCGCCTGCGATAAAGACACCACCACCAAGCATCAACCAAAAGGCCACATCTTTTCGGCTCTTGTAACGCTTCATCTCTGTACGGTATTGCAGCTCTGACTTGCGCAAGTGTGTGGACAGAGCACGGCGTCTATTGTTAATAGATCGTTGATCTTGTTTGATTTTCTTTTGTAACTTCGAGATCGCCTTGAGTGCCTTGGCGTTTTGTTTGAGCCAGCTGTCCCGTGCGGTCTTGTCCCCCCAATTGTCCGCAACGTAGGACAAAAAGGAGATGTACACCTTTCGATCACGAGATTCATTTGTCAGGTCTCTCTCAAACCCCAGAGAGGCTTGTAGGGCAATTTGAGACTGTACCTCTGACTTTTTCGCGATGCGGACGTAGATGCCGTTGTACTGCCTCAAATAATCAATCCCTCTCCGAAAGAGTTTGAGTTTGCGTTCCATTTTTTTGATGTACGCATCGAGTGCAGCTTTGTCCTCAAATTGATTGATATTTTTGATCGCAGGCATCTCGGACTTGGCCTGGTAGAATTTGGACCAAAAGAGCATGATCCACAACAAATGGGTGTTCCTCTCGGAGAAAGACATCTGCGCGCGCTCTTTTTTGTATGCGATAGTGGCCTCACGGAGGCTCGTCTCCCATTTCCCCAAATCACCTAGCGCGATCGCCTTGCGCGCGCTCGTAAGATAAAAAGATGTCTGTCCCTTTGCCCACGCCGACGAAGCGCATGAACAAAGCACCAGCACCAACACAAAGGCGCGCTGTATGACACAACTTCTCAAAAAAGGCTCCAAAATATTCATGTTACGGACCACAGTCAATCTCTTCAAACTATTACAAAAACAAAGACTTGCTTGATTTCATTAAAGGATTCAACCTTCTTTGTCAATGTGCACATGTTCACAGTTTGTATGCTCTTGACGTACGCAGCAAGCCCGATTATCTTCAATCGTCCATTCACATCAACGATACTCTACTGACGTCATTGTAGGAAATTTTATTTCAAAATGACCATACAGTACGCCAAAAGAATTGAATGTCATTCGCTGACACACACACCCTGTATAACACACATACACCTGAGTTGATCAGGTGGTACACACTATCACCCATTTGTACCTGAGAGAGGAGTCGTCATGCCTGAGTTTTCCGAAGTCAACATCCAAGTCAAATACCTCAGAGAGCGATGCAAGGGTTGGAAGATCACACAATTTGGATTCGAAGGTTGGTCTCACTTCCAAAACCTTCCAGAGGAAGGACGAGATGATGTACTCAAGCAATTCTTTGTCGGCAACGTGATCGAAGATATCACCCAAAAAGGAAAGCAGGTGATCATCCGCACAAAGAACGGGTTGATCCTCTCCCACCTCATGTTCAAAGGGCGCTGGAGCGTCGCCTCCGAACCCTTCCAGTCCAACTACAAACACCACAAAAAACCTCCCACAGAGAAGAGCAACAACTTTTGGATGATCGGTGAAGGAGATCAGCGCCTCAACTTCCACGAGCCCGAATACAAAGGAAAAGTCACGGTCTATCCTGGAGAGCATGACCCCTCCAAGCTCGACCACCTCGCCAAACTCGGTCCCGAGATCATCATCACCCCCGAGACAGATCCCGATCTCGCTGTCGAATGGACCCTCGACGCGTTCTCCACACGCGCTGGCAAAAGCAAACAGGCGATCAAAGCCTTCTTGCTAGACCAAAAGAAGCAATCAGGACTCGGAAACATGTACGTCTGTGAGTCCTTATACGACGCAGGCATCGCCCCAACACGTGCAGCCAACAGCCTCTCTAGCGAAGAGCTCGGCAAACTCCACAGCGCCGCACAAAGTATCCTCAAAAAGGCCATCGAAAACGAACTGGATTACGAAGAACTGCTTCGCATCTACAAGAAAAAAACCGACCCACACGGAAACGAAGTCAGCAACATAAAAGTCAGTGGACGCGATACTTTTTGGGTCCCCAACGTCCAAAAGTAACAAAAATATCCGAACCACACAGACCAAGCGACCGTAGTACCCCCCAACGCCCCACAAAACACTACAGGGCTCAGGTCTGGGATGTTTCCTTCCCACGGCCTCAATACATCCAACTTACTCACACAACAGTCAGTGCTTTTTTCACTCATTGACCTTACAATGTAGACCGTTGCATCAGAGACCTCTCTGTGTAACTCTATCTGGCGCAGGCTTGCGTCCTGCATCGTCATTCTCCACCACACACAACACGCACAATGGTAGGCTAGATGGAAGTCCAGATCCAACTGTATATCCGTGAACACCATAATAGACACTACACCATCGAAGTCATCGGAGATAGCAGTATTCAACTCTATGCAACCGATCTCGAACAAGGGCGCGAAGATCTCTACCTCGTCCTCAATGACAAACTCGAACGTCTACACCCCGGACACCAAGGACGATACGCCGCCTCCAAAAACCAAACACATGAAGTCATCGACATCAAAGACTTCCTCAAAGTCGAAGGGCGGCTTGGGCTCGAAACATTCCCTACCAAAGTCTCCGTTGTGATCACACAAGACCGCAAATGGCAACGCCTCTGGTTCCCACGATGGAATTGTCACTACTGGATCCCCAAAGACGCAAATCTCGAAGAGTCCGTCGGCCTATTTGTCCACAGACATCTGCTCAAAAAAATGTCCATCCACGAAAAACTCCAACACCGATACGAGCGAAAAGAGTGGGTGGAAGACCTGATCGTCGAAGCTGAACCCCCCGCCCTCGAAGCCTTCCTCGATGGATATCTGGAGAAAGAATACCTCCCCTACCAACTCGACGAAAAAAAGAAGAAAAAAGACAAAAAAGACAAAGACGACGAAGAAGAAGAAGAGAAGAAAAAGAAAAAACGCCCCCCAACCCCCACACTCAAAAAAATCGCCAGCCCCATCCACGAGCTCGCCAAAGAAAATGAACTCGAACACGCATACGGCCGCGATAAAGAACTGACAGACCTCCTCCAGATGCTCTCCGCACCAGGAGGTAATGCCCTCGTCCTCGTCGGAAAATCAGGCGTCGGCAAGACCACCATCCTTAACGAACTCGCATACAAAGTCCGCAGCAAGGACCAACACGAGTCCATGCGGACACGCCCCATCTGGTTTGTCGACGCGAGCCGACTCGTCGCCGGAGAAGGCTTTTTTGGAGACTGGCAACGCCAATGTCTCGACGTCATCCAAGAGTGTATCAACGCAGAAGTCATCTGGTATGTCGGCAACCTCCTCCCACTCCTCGACGCAGGGAAGAGCATCGGCTCCGATCAAAACGTCTCCTTCCTCCTCCGTCCCTACCTCGCCGGAAATCGACTCACTATCATCGGTGAATGCACCCCACAAGCCTGGTCACAGCTCGAATTAAAGGACATCGGTTTCGCCAGACACTTCACGCCATATCATATCGAAGATCCAAGCGAAAAAGAGATCGGCGACATCCTACGACTCGTCTCCAAAGATCTCCACGAAGAAAAAGACGTCCAATTCGACAAAGGCGCACAGCTCGCCGTCCTCGAATTCAGTCGCCGCTATAACAGCGAAAACAGTCTGCTCGGTAACGCCCTGCACTTCCTACGAAGGATCGCCGACGAAGCCGAAATCAACGAGAAGACAAAGATCGCACGCCCCGACGTCGTACAACAATTCTGCTCCGAGACAGGGCTCCCCGAATTTCTCGTGCGAGATGATCTTCCTCTCGACCCAGAGTCGATCTGGATGACATTTCAAAAGCGCCTGATTGGCCAGGAAGAAGCTGTCCGGCGCATGACCGACCTTGTCGCGATGATCAAATCAGGTCTCTCCGATCTCAACCGCCCTCTCGGCTCATTCTTATTTGTCGGCCCCACTGGAGTCGGAAAGACCGAGATGGCCAAGACCCTGACCAAGTATCTCTTTGGTCGAGAAGATCGTCTGATCCGCTTCGATATGAGTGAGTTTGTCAGCCCAGACAGTATCCATCGCTTCCTCGGTGACGGACAAACAGAAGGTAAACTCGTCTCACAGATCAGGCGCACACCCTTCGCCGTCCTACTACTCGACGAGATCGAGAAAGCCCACCCGGCTGTCTTCGATGTCCTCTTGCAAGTCCTTGGAGAGGCGAGACTCTCCGACGAATCAGGACGTAGCGCGGACTTTCGCAACGCCGTCGTCTTGATGACCTCCAACCTCGGCGTCAGCACAATGCGTCGCCAGCTCGGCTTCGGCGATGAGCAGCTCGGCAAATTCCGCGAACACTTTATCGCCGAAGCCGAACAATTCTTCCGCCCGGAGTTCTTCAACCGCATCGACTACATCATCCCCTTCTTCCCACTTGAACGCGAAGCTATCGAACGTATCACCCACAGAGAGATCGACAAGTTTTTGCGGCGCGAGGGCGTCAGACAACGCAACATCTCCTTGGACCTTCACGAAGATCTACCTGATTGGCTCGCAGAGCGCGGCGTCGATCCTCGCTACGGTGCGCGCCCTCTCAAGCGCGTCATCGAGAGCCAACTCAGCGCCCCACTCGCTCGTCACCTCTCAGGCCTCGCCACAGAACAACACCACACAGTCCAAGCACAACCCACACCGTCCGCCCTCTCCTTCGTCAATCTCGCCTCCTCCCAACGACGCAAAGAGAAAGGACAGGCCCGCACCGTCCTCCAACGAACGCTTTATGAGATTGGGATCTTCCGCTTTCAGGCGAAAAACTGGCGACAAACCAGCCACTACAGAGAGCTCGTGCAAGAGGTCAAACTCTTCGACCGGCTCAGCCAAGACAAAAACTTCTGGCTCGACAAGCGCATGGCCGAAGACAGAATGAATGACATCAAACAGGCCCGTACATTCCTCGAAGAATTTGAAGGTCTTATCGAACAAATCGCCTCTATCGAAGATCTCTGTTATGAGCTCTACTACGATCGCAACCTCGAACCACTCGAAATGATCGAACACGATATCAAACAGATCGAAGAGTCCTTGATCAAACTCGAGATGGAGCTGTTCGCACAGCGCTTCAAAAATCCCCACAGAGCCACGATCTACTACGCAGAAGACCGTAACTCAACGAAGATTGTCCGTGGCTGGGTCAAGATGTATCTCGATATTGCCGAGAAAAATGGCTGGAAAGTCAGACTCTATTCGACCCGACGCCTGGAAGATGCACAGCTCAAAGACGCTGGTATCGACACCAAAGCGCTGATCACAGAGCAAGACCTGAAAAAGCAAAAGAGCAAAGAGCGACAGCTACAAAAAGAAGCGCGCCAAAAAGACGAGAGCGAAGAAAAGCCCCTCAAACCCGTCAAACAGACAAAAGAGAAGAAGTTCGACACCACACTCGAACGCCTGCGTCAGGTCTGGCGATATGTCGGCTCATTCCATCCAGAGATAGAAAAGCCCGACAAAGCCAAACAAGATCTGCTCAGTGAACTGTACACCCTCGGTGAAGACGCACAACCTAAAGCCATGGTCTTCGAAGGCCCCTTCGTCGCCTGCCTGCTCTTTGGTGAAACTGGCGCACACCAACACATCTCCGACAACGCGTACCAAATTCGCGCCTTGTACAAAGATCAAAACCCGGCCCCGTTCGACATCTTCGCGCATCCATTGACCGAAGAACAGGCCAAAGAGTTCCCAACACTCCAAACCACAGAGCTGATCCACCCATTTGATCTGGATGACGCGCTCCCATCAGAGCGACGACGTAGCATCCACGAAGGCAAAAAACTCGTCAAAGACTTTCACCTGGATCTCCAACATGTCCTCGAACCGAGAGTCTTTCAAAGCTACCTCAAGTTTATGCGCGCCAACATCTACTACACCGTTTTTGGTCCCGACGGTATCGAATGGTTTAACAGAGAAGGCTAATCATGTGTGAACACCTCATCATACAAATCGCCCACATCCTCGTGACAAAGGAATGCCGATGAATCTCAAAGTCCCCCTTCTCGTGTCCGTAGACAACCGCGAAGTCTACGAACTCTTTTTGCCGGGCATTTCAGAGAAACGCTTCAAGGGTGTCAGCCTCGCAGAGCTTCGCGATGACGCAGCGTTGCACCTTATGGAGATCATCCCAAAAGAACCGGCCTCACGGATGAGTCTCTATCAATTTTGCCCACACATCGAGCTGCGCAAGGTCAAGATCACCGTCGAGTTGACCACGCGCTTCTTTCCAGAGTGGATGTATGGGGATACCAACCAACACCCCAACCAACGCAAAAAGAAAGAGACCTGGACAGGGCGCCTCTCCGTCGTCGTCACACGTTGGCCCAAAGATGGTTTCTACACTGCATACGTCCCACAGCTCGGTCTAGAGAGCTTTGCTGTCGCCAAAACAGCCTACCTCGAAGAAGGGCTGATCCGATTCGTCAAAGCGTGGGCCAAAAAGAACTACACCACCAATCTCGACCCATATATTTGTCGCTCATATGAGTATCTCGACATCCTCGACGTGGACACGGAACTTCCCACGATCTTGCCAAGCCGTCCCAAGAAGAAGAAGAAGAAAAAGAAGAAAAAAAACAAAGACAAGAGCAAAGGCAAGAAGAAGGACAAATCCAAAAAGCAAAAACGCCGCCTGATCCCTCCTGATACACTCAGAAAAGTTGGCGTCAACCTGACCCACAGAGCGATCGACGGCAGACTCACAGAAGCATTTGGACGGGACGCACTCGTCGACCATATCTGCAAACAACTGCAACGAGAAGGCGCGGCCATCTTACTCGTCGGACCCTCTGGTGTTGGAAAAAGTGCCATCATCCACGAAGTCGTCCGTCGCTTCGCAGGACAACAACAAAGCCTCAAAGAACGCAGCGACTTTTGGGAGGTCAACGGCAACCGTCTGATCGCAGGGATGAAGTTTGTCGGTGCCTGGGAACAACGGGTCCAAATGATGGTCCACGAATTACACACCCGACAAGATGTCCTCTACGTCGACGACCTGCCCTCACTCGTCTATACAGGACGTTCCTCTCACTCGGACACAAACGTCGCCGAATACATCGAACCACACATCTCCCGCGGAGAGCTTCGTATTATCGGTGAGTGCACACCCGAACGGCTCGAAGCCACACGTGAAGAATCCCCGAGCTTCTTCGCACGTTTTCGCGTCATCCAGATCCCCGAGCTTGATGAGAAACAAACGCTCATGGTCCTCGTACATGCCATGAGAAGAATGGAAGCACTCGAACATCTGACGATCCAACCAGAAGCCCTTGAGTCCATCCTCTCACTGACACGTCGCTTCCTCGTACATCACTGTTATCCAGGCAAAGCCATCAACCTACTCATGCAGCTCCTCTCCGATTACAGAAACATCGAGCGGGATCGATTCAAGAGACGCCTGATCACACGTGAACACCTGATCGAGTTCTTCTCTCGACAGAGTGGACTGCCTAGCTTTATTCTCTGGGAACAACAAGCGCGCCCACACAAAGAGATCAAGAGTTACTTCGCCCGTAGGATCATCGGTCAAGACGACGCCGTCGAGACTGTCACGGACGTCGTCACCATCCTTCAGCAAGGACTGAACAACCCCGAACGACCACTCGCGACCTTGATGTTTGTCGGCCCCACAGGTGTCGGAAAGACCGAGACCGCGAAGGCACTCGCGGAGTATCTGTTTGGAAGCGCGGAGCGGCTGATCCGCTTCGATATGAGCGAATTTATGCACCCCTCTGCGGTCACACGCTTGATCGGTGATCGCTTTCAGCCTGAAGGCGATCTGACCAGACAGGTCCAACAGCAACCCTTCTCCGTGATCTTGCTCGATGAGGTCGAGAAGGCCCACCCAAGTATCTTCGACGCCTTCCTTCAGGTGCTCGGAGAAGGACGGTTGACCAACGCCGCAGGCCACACCATCGACTTTTGCAACACAGTCGTGATCATGACCTCTAACCTCGGCGTCAAAGAGGCCAACCGTTCACTTGGATTCGCCACACAGGACGAAAGTCAAGCCCAACTGCACTACAGAAAAGCCGCAGAGTCCTTCTTTCGACCGGAGTTCTTTAACCGCATCGATCGCATCGTCGCCTTCTCCAAGCTGACACGGGCGTCGATCTCTCCGCTCGTCAAAAGGCTCCTGCAACAGCTACTCAATCGCCGTGGTCTTCGACACTCACATGTCCTCGTCCAGGTCGATCCAGAGCTCGTCGAGCTGCTGATCGATCAAGGCTTCGACCCACAATACGGCGCGCGCTCGATGAAGCGGCTGCTCGAACAGCGACTGACTGTCCCACTCGCGCAACACCTCGTCTCCCACTCAGTCCACCAAACGACTGTGATCCAACTGTTTCGCAAAAAAGACAACATCGGTATGGAGCTTTGGGGACTCGAAGAGATCATCCTAAAACCCTTCGAGCATCTGAAAAAAGCACGCCGCTGGAATGAACTAAAGCTGCGCTTTGAGCAACTCAAGCACGCTCTACAAGGGATGGAAAAGAGCGATGAGTTGAAACAAATCGTACAAGAACGCTCCGAACTCCTCGCCACCTTCAACGCTGACGAGGACAACACCGACCCACCAGAACGTCTGCTCTCTCTTTCCGAGCTGCTCGGTGGACAGATGCAGCTCAGAAAGTTCATAGAACAGTTTGAAGAGGACTACATGGTGGACTATCACTTCATCGAAACATCCGATCATTGGTATAGTCAAAGTAAGCTCTGGGGCCCACAGAAGAACACAGCCTTCTCCCAAGAGCCCATCGAGCTGGACAGACAGCGATTGTTCCCAGAAGCCCAAGAAAAAATCTTCCAGGCCAGGATCGATTTTGCGTCTCTTCTCTACCGAACGAAAGCCATCCAAGAGGACAACCTTCATCCTGCGATCCTCCGCTTTCTTCCGGCCTCTGAAAGTCAAAGTACACAGAGATGGTCCATCCAGCTCGCGCAACAATTTGCGAGCAGTTGGAGCGATTGGGCGACGATCAAATACTTCGCCAGAAAACAAGACAAGTGGGAGGAGATCGAATCCAAAGAGTGGAGTGAATGGTACGAGCAGCTGCGCATGGGCGAAGAAGAAGTGCTCCAATTCTTCCCAGAATCTCGCATGCTCGAAGTGCAAGGTGTGGCGATCACACTTCACGGACCGGGTATGCGTCCCCTTCTAGAGGACGAGCTGGGTTTTTACCAACACAACGCACAAGAAGGGCCCGACCTCATCTGTGATCTCGTCCGTATCGAGGAAGTCAGCGATTCATTGCGCCTGCCTCTCGAACAACTTCATCATCTCGACGAAGCATTCGAGGCATACAGAGAGACCAGACGCAAAGGCCTCGACGCTGAGAACCCAAGACCTCAGTTACCGCTAATTCGCGTGTTCAACGATGGGGCATGTGAAGATCAAGAGACCGGAGAGCTGATCGACCATTGGAAGCTCGATAAAGACCTTCACAAGATCGCGATGCTACGGATCTTCGCTCGTTTTCTCGCACATACAGAGCAGACCGCGCAACCGATTGATGATGTTCATGACGAACCAACTTCAGATGACACACAAGAAGCGTAAGGGAAACTGATGCAAGAACGATTTCACCTATTTGTGCGCTACCACCACAACAACTGGCACACAGTCTCGCTCCTCACACACCCTCAGTACGCTGTGTATGGTCCAAAGTTGCCACCGTTACGGACGGAGCTGCACAACATCGTCGCCCGTGAATTGGCGACGCGCCATCTCATCGTTTCGGAACCTGTCTTTTTCGAGGATATCAAACAACGCTCCCTCAAAATAGAGGTGAAAGCCGTCCAAAATAACCGCCTGATCATCGTCCCCATGCGGTTCACCCTGCTCTTTCGCCCCATCGACAAAGAGCGCGAGCTCTACGAAGTCCGCATACCAAGACTCAACACAGTCTACAACATCGTCGGTGAGGAGAACATCTCCTCTTGGGCAGAGGAACTGATCCGCGGACACTTTCACCTCAAACCTGTCTCTTCGCTCCTCAAATATGAGTACGAGAAGAACGAGTATATCGAACCGCTTCAGGTCGTGTACCACGGTCCAGGACGTTACAAGGTCAAAAAGGAGATCGATATCTTCAAGCTGTGGGAGCAAAGCAGAACGCTCACGGAGCTTGAGAGTGTAGGGATTGATCTCAGTGAAGAGGCTGACAAAGGCCGGCTTCAACGTGCGTACTTTCGCGAACAGGAGACCGAACAGTTCCTCAACGCCTTAAGCTCCAAACAGAGCCGCAGTGTCCTGCTCATCGGTTCTTCTGGTGTTGGGAAGACTGCGTTGCTACACGAAGTCGTCAACAGGATCGTACAAAAAGACCGCATCCCCGAACGGCTCGAATACACACCCGTCTGGCATGTCTCAGGTGGACGCTTCATCGCAGGTATGAAGTATCTCGGCGAGTGGCAAGAGCGCGCGCTCGCGATCGTGCAACAGGTCCGCGCAGAGGTCGGCATACTTTATGTCGACAGTTTGCTTGAACTGTTGATGGCAGGTTCCGTGAAGAGCGGTCTGAATGTCGCACAATTTTTGATCCCCTATATCCAAAGTGGCGAATTGACCATCGTCGCAGAAGCCACACCTGACGCGCTGACGCTCGCACAACGACTGAACGCTCCCTTTGTCCAGGCGCTTCGCAAGCTGCCGCTGAAGGGATTGCCGCTCGAAAAGAACTTTCAACTGCTCGAACGTTCCGCGAACAAGTTGGGCAAAGAGCACAAGGTCAAATTCACGAAGCCTTCCATCTCAAGAGCTCTGGAGATCCTCTCGCGATTTGGTGATGCCGATGCCTTGCCCGGTTCGGGTCTGTCTCTGATCGAACAAATGGCCCGCCTGTCTCCCCCAACCCAAAAACGCAAGACGCTCCATCCTATCGACGCGATTCGTGCATTCTCTCGTGCGAGTGGTTTTCCAGAAGACCTGATCAACCCGGACAAACTCCTCGATATCGAAGCTGTGAAGATGTTCTTTTTGGATCGTGTGATTGGCCAGGACCACGCGATGTCGTTGTTGACCAATCTCGTGATGTTGATCAAGGCCAGCCTCAACGACCCACAAAAACCGCTCGGTTCATTCCTTTTTATGGGTCCAACAGGTGTTGGGAAGACAGAGTCGGCGCTCACCCTCGCGGAGTATTTGTTTAACGATCGCAAGCGCGTCATTCGTATTGATATGAGCGAGTACTCTTACCCGGGGAGCGCGCAACGACTTGTTGGGAGCCAGCACACAGAAGGTGATCTGACCAAAAAAGTCCGCGAGACGCCCTTTTGTATCATCTTGCTTGACGAGGTTGAGAAGGCCGACCCAAGTGTCTTCGACATACTCTTGCAGGTCCTTGGAGAAGGTCGCTTGACAGATGCCACGGGACAAACCGTTCGTTTTACACATACGATTGTGATCATGACCTCCAACTTAGGTGCGACGAGGAAACCATCTCTTGGCTTTTCGCAGCCGACGACGAAGGACATCGATCGACACTATATGGACGCGGCGGAAAAGTACTTCCGCCCGGAGTTTGTCAACCGTATCGACTTTATCGTGCCTTTCCACGATCTCAACAAGGCCTCACTCAAGGCAATCGCCAAGAGGATGTTGGATTCGGCCTTGCAACGAGAGGGATTTGTGCGTCGTCAGCTCGAAGTGGAATACGAAGAGCCAGTGCTCGATTTCCTGATGAAGGTGGGCTTTGATCCCAAGTACGGTGCACGTCCGATGAAGCGGGCTGTGGATCAACATATATTGATCCCTCTCTCACGGCGACTGATCAGACGTAGTGGTGCTTCGGAGAACAAGTACAATCTATATATCCACCAACGGCGTGTTGCGCTCGTATCGGCACAACCGATGAAGGGGCTCCCTCCTCTTCCAGCTGAAGACATCACCCTCACACACGATCATTTGTGGTCTCGTTATCTCAACCAGCATCGACAACGTATTGAAGAGTGGGAAGAGACACAATTGTATCGGGAGCTTCGGGAGACACAAGCACAACAGGTGGAGGTCTTTGCGAGCATCAAGCAACAATTGCAAGAGCTTGAATTGCGTTCCAAACGACAGCCTTCTAAATTGTCGCAAGAGGAACAGAAGGTGCTCCTCGAAGAAGCCCAAGCGCTCGACAACAAAACGTACTCTTTGGAGTGGGAGTTGTGTCTTGAGAGTCTGCCTTCGAGTGAACAATTCTCATTCTTTTTGGAGGTGAGGAGTTTGCACCCAACAGGTCTACGCTTTATCGATACGTTGATTCAGCAGTATCGTTCGTGGTTGCCTTCGCATGGGATAGACATGGTTGTCGAAGAGGAAGAGTATCGCACAAATTTAACGTTCAATGGCACACATGCGTCGTTGCTGTTAAAGCAGGAATTAGGCAATCACAGGCTGCAATTGGAGGATGATGAGTACATCGACATCTGGGCCTACATCACGCCTCCTCACAATGATGAAGGACTTCCATCACTTCGTGAGTACAGTCAGGAGCCAGGTAATATATGGGATCCCGAGACAGAATATAATGTGACACACCCCCCCACAGAGCTTCACACGCACCTTGAGCAATTTGTGCTCAGGCGTATGTGTCTTCAGTTACGAGAACATCTCAAGCCAACCAGTTGAATCGCTCTAGTGGACGTGACACCAGCGTCTAGCTGCAGGCGCTCTGTTCGATGGCCGCGTACCCGGGTGAAAACCTGGGCCTATAGATAAAGTGTGTTTGTGTAAGGTGTGTTTGTGCGTTGAGGTGGGACTTTGAGTCCCACCGCATTCCGATCAATGCGAGGCTGTCAAGGCGAGCGTACGCTCTCTATAGCACCGGGTTTTAACCCGGTGATACCAACCAAACAATTCCCTCTACGCAACCATTCGGTTGCGATGCTCCCCCTCTCGAAAACCATCCACAAAGACACACCAAACAAATACAACCACATATGGACGATGTTCAGGATACGAATAAAATCAAGTACGTACGGATTGGGATACGAACGGCCGTCCACCCAGGTGAAAACCTGGGCCTATAGAGAGCGTACACGATGCCTTTGGCATCGCATCATTCGGAATTGGGCAGGTCTAAAGACCCGCCCTCGAAACCCATGCAGATATTTTGCGTTGGGTTGACAAATAAAGATGGTGTGAACAGTTTCATGTTGTCGAAATCGACATGGGGAAACGTAGAGGGAAACAAAAAATCTTTATCACAAACCATCAAAAAGACCGGTCAACACAAAGGAACGCGTTATACACGTTTGCCCTTTGCAACCCCACGCTCTTTTTCTTTTGTGTGGAGACCGAGTTCAGAGGGGAAATCGCATGTCATCATATGTCGATCCAAAAACAGACCTCGTATTCAAGCGAGTGTTCGGTGTTGAGAAGAACAAAGCTCTACTCTTGAGCCTGCTCAACGCGATCTTGCAAAGACCTGAAGGAGAAACGCTCACCAGTGTTGAGTTGCTCAATCCATATACTCCGGGAGAACGCATCAATGAAAAGATGACCATCCTGGACGTGAAGGCCAAGGACGAAAAAGGTCATCTGTACAACATCGAAATGCAGATCGGACCAGAGACATCGTTCACATGGAGGATCTTGTTTTACTGGTCGAGACTCTTTGGCAGCCAACTCGTT